>OJUG01000598.1_pt1 | contig 54179 bp, 47 predicted proteins | sample 1599841 | NCBI WGS metagenome assembly OJUG01 (sample SAMN04168659, study PRJEB22393) | human gut metagenome | biome: human gut microbiome; feature: stool | host: Homo sapiens | collected 2014-05-12 | reverse complement strand
ATCACTTATCATAGAATGTCTATTTACAGACTTTATTTCACAGACTCAAATCAAACGTTCTTCTGTAATATTTTCAAGAACTTCTGTGTAGAACTTGGTGCACAGATACTTTGCCATATTAAGGTTCATATCCAGATAGTTGCCGCAATCTCTTGCACATGCACCAGGAACTTCACCTTCAAAGTTTCGCATAAAGTCAAACATTTCTTTCATTAAATCAACAATATCTTTTGACTCATAATCTCCAGCCAAAACTAAATAGAAACCTGTTCTACATCCCATTGGTCCGAAGTAAATAGTCTTGTTAGAATACTCTTTATGGTTTCTCAAAAATGTGGCACCTAGATGCTCGATAGTGTGAACTCCAGCGGTATTCATAACCGGTTCAAAATTCGGCCTTGTCATTCTAATATCAAAAGTTGTAATAGTGTTTTCACCAACTTTATCTTTTCTTGAAACATATACTCCCGGTAGTAATCTCAAATGGTCTATTGTAAAACTTGCTATTTTCTCCATAGTACGCCTCCTGATAAATAATAAATTTCTAAAAATATATTAAATAATTGTATGAGAAAAATCAACAAAAAGATAGCGTGATAAGTTTCTAAAATCATATTGAAATATATTGACGAAATATATTCTTGATAAAATAGAATATGGCAATCCAAAGCTTATATAGAATCATAAAGCACTATCATATAACATAAAATATATATTGTTTTGATGCTTATTTGATGTAAACATTTGGTATATCAATAACAATTAATATATTATGGAGGTTTTAAAGATGAAAAGGATTCTCATAGGCTTAGTTCTAACAACTATATCAATCATTTTGATTGCATGTAAAAATGATGGTGTACAACAGAAAAGTACAACAGTAAAAAAGCAAGTGATAACAGTGACTGAAAATAGTAGTATTACATCGGATGCTACAAATACTAAAGAAAACCATAATTCAATGCATAAAGACAACAGCAACACAAGGGAAACAACATGTACAGATAATAGTCAAACAATAAAATCAGCATATTCTGATGAACAAATTGATGAAGCAAAAAAAGTCGCAATAAACTATTATAAAAATTTCCCACATAAGTTGAGAAACTTAAAGTTTAAAAAAGTCGAAGGCAAAAAAGTAATGTTTCAAATATACGATGAAACTAATCAGGCTACCAGAGCAATATATTTGAAATTACAAAATGGTAAATGGAAAGTTACTAATGAGGGATATTAATTTGAATATGCTGGCTTAGTTTTAGTTTACGATTGTATCGGTGAATTAATGAGTTTTGAGTAAAATAAAATTGGCAACCAAAATCAAACATAGAATTGTAAAAGGTTGCCAAATCCTAAAAATATTGACACAATACTAGATATTATAAGAATATTGTTTATGTTATGATGTTTATATAGTAGAATTATGAATATAAAATGGTGTAAAATAATTATTTAGGAGGGAATTTTATGAAAAAGAAAAAAGCATGTTTAATCATAGTGATTGTTATATTATTGGCAATACTATTTGGATTTATCTATATGTACGTTCAGAGAAAAAATGCTGTAGCTCAAATTAAAAAAGTAGTTTTGAATTGCACACAAAATAAAGTTGATACTAGGCTTATAAATAACAGTGCCGGAGAGAAGATTTATAGCACAATACAAAATAATTGGAGCGAAGCAGGTGGAATAAAACTAAAAAAAATGGAGTGTGATATTGAAAACGAAAACTGGGGCAAAAATTATATTTGCGTAGTGGTACGTTACAAAGGAACATTAAAGAATGGAAAAAATGCTGAAGATTGTGAATATTACAAAGTGCATTTCGAAAAGAATAGTAACGGCATATATATTACTAAAGTGGGTGTGCCTGTAGGCGAGAAAGGTATTTATATCTATTAGGAAATAGTTGATACAGAAAATAATTAATAAACAACATATAAAACAGTAAATTATTGAATGGTGATTATAGTAAAAAGTGCTAGACGAATATTATACTAATTTCAAAGAAAGTGTTCAACTTAACAAGTTTATTTCTTGCGAGAGTTGGGGCATTGCCGCCCGGCACTTTCTTTTTTTGATATAATTCGGAATGTTAACTAAGAATAATTACATTAAATTTAAATAAATGCACCCAATATAATGTATAGAAAAGATAATACAAATTAAATATAGAGAAAATAATAGATTTTGTAAAAAAATTTACAATAAAATATAACTGAAAGAGTGTGATTCATGTAATAAAATTCAAACCACAAATATTATCCGAAATACAAACATCAAATGTACAAGAAAATATAACTAAAACAGTACAATTCATGTAATAAAATACATTAGCAGGATAAAAGAGAACAATATACAGAGAAAAAAGTAAAATTTGTGCAGGAAAATTTTGAAATATTATTCATTTCCGTGTAAAATATCAGTGACGTCTAAATATATTGGTAAGTAGGAACAAAAAAATATCAGTGACGATCATTGCTAAATAGGAACAAAAAAATATCAGTTACGATCATTGCTAAATAGGAACAAAAATAGCAATGATTCCAAAATATTTGCAAGTAGGAATACAGATAACAAAAAACGAATAGTACAAATACAGGAGAAATTGCACAAATGCCTAAAATAAAGGATATTTTGTGCAAAATATATAAGAAAGTATAGAGAGTAGAAAATGGAAGATAACAAGAACAACATAAGTGAAAAGAACATAAATACAGACAAATATGAAAAAACTCAGAACAATACAAATCACGATAGTCAGACAAAAGAAAACAATATACTAAATAGCCAGCAACAAGATAACAATATTCAGGACAAAACACACAAGCGCCGTGTAAGATACAAAGGAACTCATCCTAGAACTTTTGCAGAAAAGTACAAGGAACATAATCCTGAAAAATACAAGGACACAGTTGAAAAGGTTATTAGTAAAGGTAGCACTCCGGCAGGAATGCATATTTCAATTATGGTTAAGGAAATTCTTGATTTTCTTGAAATCAAGCCGGGGCAGAAAGGCCTTGATGCCACTTTAGGATATGGTGGTCATACATCAAAAATGTTAGAAAAGCTGGAGGGCAAAGGTCATGTTTATGGACTTGATATTGACCCAATTGAAATTGAAAAAACTAAAAAGAGGTTAAAAGATAAAGGTTTTGGCGAAGACATTTTCACAGGAGTAAATATAAATTTTAAAGATATTGACAAAGTTGCAGAAAAATATGGCCCATTTGATTTTGTCTTGGCAGACTTAGGTGTGTCTTCAATGCAGATAGACAATCCGGAAAGAGGATTTACTTATAAGTATGAAGGACCACTGGATTTAAGACTAAATCCAAATCAGGGGATTTCGGCAGCAGATCGTATAAACAGCATTTCGTTAGATGAGTTGGAAGGGATGCTTATTGAAAATTCAGATGAGCCTTATGCTTATGAAATTGCCAAAACAGTTGTGGAGGAAAGAAGAAAAAAGAAAATTGAAACAACAATTCAGCTAAAAGAGATTGTTGAGAAAGCATTAGTTTACCTTCCTAAAAAAGAAAAGGAAGAGGCTGTAAAGAAAAGTTGTGCAAGAACATTTCAGGCTCTTAGAATTGATGTCAATAACGAATTTGAAGTTTTGTATGAGTTTTTGGAAAAGTTACCAAATGTTTTGACACCAAATGGAAGAGTGGCAATACTTACATTCCATTCAGGTGAGGACAGACTGGTAAAAAAATCATTTAAGACTTTAAAGAAACAGGGCATTTATAGTGATGTGGCAAGGGATGTAATAAGACCTGGTAAGGCTGAATGTAACAGAAATCCAAGAGCTAAATCAACAAAAATGCGCTGGGCAATAAAAAATTAAAGGCAATAAAATGATTAATATATTCTATTCTAGATGCCCCAATATAGAACACTTAATTTGTAGGCAAAGGAACAAAAACTTTGTAAATTAGATAAGTATGGAGCCCGTTTAAGACTTTATTCTATACAAGTTATTGCAAAAGTGATACAATACAATAGTATGTTAAAATGACGGACAAACAATATATTCAAGGAGAAAAAATGTGCTAGGAGATAAGAAAGTTTCATATAGTGCCATGCAGTCAACAGGCACACTTACATTAGGAAATTATTTAGGAGCTCTTGACAACTGGTTAAAGATGCAGGAAGAATATGAGTGCTTTTACGCAATTGCAGATTTACATTCATTAACTGTAAGACAGAATCCGGCAGAACTTCGAAAGAGAGCAAGAGATTTATATACATTATATATTGCAGCAGGATTAGATCCTGAGAAGAACTGTATTTACTTCCAGTCACATGTATCTGCACATGCAGAGCTTGCATGGATTTTAGATTGCTTCACATACATGGGTGAACTTAACCGTATGACACAGTTTAAGGACAAGGCTGCAAAGCATGCTGACAATATTAATGCAGGATTATTTACATATCCGTCACTTATGGCAGCAGATATTTTATTGTATCAGGCAGATGTTGTTCCTGTAGGTGTTGACCAGAAGCAGCACTTAGAGTTGACAAGAGATATTGCTACAAGATTTAATGGAATTTACGGAGATGTATTTACAATTCCTGAACCATACATTGGAAAGTCAACAGCAAAAATTATGAGCCTTCAGGATCCATCAAGAAAAATGTCAAAATCAGACGAGAATCCAAATGCAAGTATTTTGCTTATGGATGATCCTGACACAATTATCAGAAAGTTCAAGAGAGCAGTAACAGACTCAGATATGGAAATCAGATATTCTGATGATAAGCCTGGAATTCAGAACTTAATCAATATTTATTCATGTATTACAGGAAAGACTATTGAAGAAGTTGAAAAAGAATTTGACGGAAAAGGTTATGGTGAATTTAAACTTGCAGTTGGTGAATCAGTTGCCAACAGACTTAAACCTTTACAGGACAGATTCTATGAGATTCAGAAGGACAAGGCATATCTTAATGGTGTTATAAAAGAAAATGACGAAAAGGCTGCATACTTTGCAAACAAAACATTAAGAAAAGTTCAGAAGAAAGTTGGACTTACAGAAAGAATCAGATAATGCTAAAAAATATATTATTAGACTTAGATGACACAATTTTGGATTTTAAAAAATGTGAACATGTGGCACTTGATACAGCATTGACAAGCCTTAACATACCACATAACGAAAGCACGCTGGAGTTGTATAGTAGGATAAATGAACTGCATTGGAAAAAATTAGAGACAGGTGAACTTACCAGAAATCAGGTTTTGCTTGGAAGATTTGAAATGTTGTTTGAACAGATTGGAGCAGACTGCAGTGGAGAACTTGCCTGGAAAACATATGAAGAGATGCTTAGCAGACAGCATTTCTTTATTCCAAGGGCGCAGGAGATGCTTGAGTATTTAAAAGACCGATTTGATTTGTACATCGTATCAAACGGTACAGCATCAGTTCAGGACAGACGTATTGAAGGTGCTGATTTGGAAAAGTATTTTAAGAAAATATTCATTTCCCAAAGAGTAGGCGTAAACAAACCTGATGTAAGATTTTTTGAAAGATGTTTCAATGAAATTGACAATTTCAAAAAGCAGGAAACCATCATCATTGGCGACAGTTTAAGTTCTGACATTCAGGGTGGAATCAATGCAGGTATTACTACATGCTGGTACAATCCAAAAGGCACACAGGCACCTGATGATATGAAGATTGATTACATTATAGGTGATTTGGGTAACCTGTATGGAGCAGATAATATATTAGAAGGATAAAATACGCATTAGAATAACAAATAGTGTATTAGAATGATAATGAAACATTTATTTAGTTGTACAAAATGTATTCATTTTATAAAAACATATAATACTAAAATGGAACAATAATTAAGTGAAAACATATATTTGTTGAAACAATAGAATATGTAAAATAAAAATGTACTCATAAAAACAGATGTTTAAATGAGTACATTTTTATTTTTAATGTTTTTTTACAACAGGTATAAACTTGTCAGCAAAAACAATTATAGTATTAACAGCTGCAAAAATAACAGTAATAACAGCAATATAAATAAAGCATTTTCCAAGACCAATATTGTCATAATTTAAAAAATAATATGGATATTTGGGAACATTGCAAAAGGCCTTAGGGCTGTTACATGCGCATCTTGTAAAGAAAGATAAAATATATACAAGAGGAAATGCCAGCCATGTGCCAATATAACTCCATTTGAAAAGTCCTTTTGGCTGGAAAAGAATCCAATCAAAAAGAAACATAAATGGCACAATATAATGAGCAATAATACTTTCAAGGGGAAGCCCCAAAGGAGTCAGGATATCAGTGCTAAGTATTATTTTATGTTCAGAAAAATGATAAATTAAAAATGTGCAGATAATACAGGAAAGAGCCATTCCCTTAAAATAAATTAATAAAGTAGAACGGGTGTCCTTTCCGGCAAAATGTTTAATCAAAAGAACAATCATAAAAGCTAAACAAAAAATATTGCTCCACAATGTAAAAAAACTAAACTCGTGGGTGTTTACATATTTATTATTTATATCAAAGTGCATGGCAATTCCTGTAAAACAAATAATTATAAACAGTATTCTATAAACTAATTCTATTTTACTTTTCATGCCACATTCTCCCTCAAAATATAAATAATGCCATTGGTAATAAATAATACAAAACTACTATATTATTATTACCAATGGCAAGAAAAAAACAGTTGTAAAATAATGTTATTAGGTTCCTAAATATGAGAAATGCATATAGTCTTTTCTGTTGCCCCAAAAACCTCTTGAAAATCCATATTTTTCCAATATTTTAACTAATTTGCAATTTAGAGGAATGGAGTATTTACTTTTCTTTGGTTTCCAAAATGAGCCTGCAAGTATTTTCCCGTTATCAATCATATAGTTTTCGTTTGAATTAATGTCAAAGGCTGTTCCAATACAATGCTCGGAAGTAGAACCTTTTCCACGCCAGTTGTAGCAACCTATTTCGTGTATAGGAAAACGCTCTTTTGACTTGTAGATTTCCTTAAACATTTTCTTTACTGAAGGAGCAAGATTTTTGTGAACTGAAATATAAAATGTTCTGGTATGTTTTTTTCCACGATAATTAACATCCCACACCTTAATCTTTAACTCTTTCATATTTTTTGAAGCCTTAGAAGAAGTGTTGTACCAGTATGTTTTACTGTTGCCAAATAAACGCTTCATTCTATTTTCATAAGGTTCATCCCTAAAAGTATAGTAGTCACAATACTTTTCATAAATTTTTGGCGCGCAACTATTTAAAGTCTTATTACCAATTTTTTTGTAACTGTAGATTTTATAAAAATATAGTTTGCCGTTTTTTAACTTTTTATGTGTAAATGTAAGTTTGCTTTTGCCATTTAAAGTCTTAAGCTTCTTATATTTACCCTTGACAGAAGATTTAAAATAAATAATATAACCACTACAGTCCGATACAGACTTCCATTTAAGAGTGTTGGTTCCTGCCTTCTTTGAGTAAGACTGGGACACGGTCGGGGCATTGGTTCTTACAGTTTCACTTTTTACAGGTGAGTAATCGCCGTAATACTTAATACCCTCGTACATCATGTATCCACGAAGTTTATAATAATATGTCTTTCCCACTGACAAATTAGAATCTTTGTAACTGTATGAATTAAAGTAATTAAAATAAGTTGAAGTGGATATATTTTTTACTAAAGTATATGTACCGTTTTTTGAAGCACTTCTGTAAAGCTCATAGCCACTAAGGTTTTCATCTACATACCATGATATTTTTAAACTATGAGATTTGGCAGGGGTAATAGTACCAATCTTTGGAGTGGATACAGGTATACATGCATCATCAACAAAAGCAGGTTCGCTATAAATTTCATCATAATTATCATCCAAATATACAGTGACAATCTTGTACTGATAATGAACACCAACATATGCATTATAGTCGGTATATGATGTGGAATAACTTGCACCATAATATTCATATACATTATTAGATGCCGAACGATAAATTTGAAAATAAGAATAATCATCTGCATTTACGCTCCAAGAAATGTCAATAGTGCCATCAATTTGGTTAACATCAACATTTTCGATGACAGGTTTATAGTGGTCTGCGGTGTCAACCTTGTCAATGAAAGGTTTATTGTCGCCTGCTGTATCAGCCTTTACATTGCTTCCTAAAAATAAAAGGGACAGGGAAAAAACGGTAGCAATAAAAAATAAGTTTCTAACACAAAAATATAGTTTTTTCATTTAAAATCATCCTCCTGTAAATATAAAAACATTGTAACATAAAAATAACTTTTGAACTGTAGTTTATTGTAAATTATTGGAAATAAATGTTGAAAAAACAGTATTGATATGTTACTATGCCAATATAGTGAGGGTAATAAAGACATATTTGGAGAACTTAAGATTTTGTATGATATAACTTAAAAGAAAGACTTAAATTCAATTCGCAAAATCCCAAAGTATAAAAAATGAATAGTTATTAAACTCAAACAGTACAAAATAACCAAAGTGCAAGGACAGGATATGCTGTACAAAAAGCAAAATATTTGGGGTTGATAGAAGAAAATAAAATAGAGGAGGTATTTAAATATGAAGAAGGGATTAAAATGTTTTGTGACTATATTGGCTATCTTATCAGTTTTTACGGCAAATGTTAGTGCAGTAACCATGAATGGATACACTTACAAAACAATTAGTGTAACAGGAAAGTATTCAGATAAGGTAAATAACAAAAGCCATAAGAAAATTGTAAGATCATACAAGGATTTAGAAAAGTTAAAAAAGTATATAAAGAAGAATTATAACAATCCTACAAAATATACTAAAAAACTTAAAAAATACAAAAAATCTTATTTTAAAAAGAATGCATTGATTTTTGTTACAGAAAATGTTGACATGAATCAATTAAGTTATAAACTATTGAAGTTGACAAAAAACAATGACAAATTTGTGATCAATGTAGAGAAGAGAGACTTGCTTAAAGACGGATATAAAAAGACAGCGATGGTTATCTATGGAGCAAATACATATATTGTTGAAGCTAAAAAATCAAAACTGAAAAATGTTAAGAAAGTAAAGGTAACATATAAGTTTGTAAAAAACAGCGAAAAATAAAATGAACATAACAAGGCGTTTTAAGAGAAAAATCTTAAAGTGTCTTGTTTTTATGTAGTTGGAAAAATCATACAAAATAGAGTAAATTTTTTTAAAAATCCCAAGGATTTTTATTCACTGGAGTCATCAGTAAAAAGCACAACGGAAGAATTCACTGCAAAATATTTATGCTTGATTTTAAGCAGAATAAATTCACAAATAAAAAAAGATGGTTTTAGAAAAGAAAACTACAGGATACATCGCAATGACAAAAGAACAATATTCACATCAGTTGGAGATGTGGTCTTTGACAGCACATACTACAAAAACAGAAAAGGTGAATACCGGTATCTTACAGAAGAGATGATAGGACTCTACAGACATGACAGATTAAGTGAGGGAGCAGAGGCCATATCTGACCGGTAACCCATTCATGTGGGGTGGCGTCCATTTGTTCAAACTCACCCAAATAAGCAACTCTGGGACGACGGGAATGGGCATCCTCAACAGAAACAAGATTAGTCTGTATCTGATCAGCATCCTTCTGGTTTTTGGCAACTTTCTTTTCGGCCTTTAATTGTTCTCTGATTCTCTTTTTCTTAGCTTTTGTCAGCTTGGGAGAAAAAATGTATTTAGCCTCAAGGATAGACATAACTGCTGCAGGAGAAATATGAATGTTCTCATATTTTCCTAATAACTCAGTAAAATGTTCAAAATTGGCACCATGGTATTTTGTGAGGTACAAATCAACAACAAGATTGCGTGTTTGGGTTGGAATGGTGTTAGAAGGCTTTCTGCCTCTGTTACCATGAATAAAGTACGATTTGCCATGTTCCCTGTAGCTTTAAGTAAGCGATTGACATGCCTCACAGTACAGCCAAGAGTAATGGTCGCTCTTTGTTTGGGACTGGGTGATCAGCTAATGCCTTGATTATTTCATATTTCTTTTGTTCATCCATTGATAATGTTACCTTTCTGATAATAGTCACCTCCATCTGTTGATGGAAGAATTATACTACATTGGGACATTTTCCCTTGTGGTATATTAGGACATTATCAAAAATGGTTCATATAAATGTGATAATAAGTTAAAAATGTATTGCATTCACATACGGGCGATGTTACAATCAACAAAAGAGAATAAGAGCGAGAGAGTCATGAAAGACATTAGTTAGGGACAGCGAATATAAACTCCAGACATTATCAATTAGTGAATTAAGTGACAAGGATAATGAATGGAGTTTTTTTATTTACTAATATACAATTAAATAATAAATAATATTTATATGTTGGAATTTGGTATGAGATACGAAGAAATATACTGGAAAACATATAGATATTAGAAAAAAAGAAGGGAGGTTTATTAAGAAACATACGAAGAGTAGAAGAAAATCAGAGATTAAGACTTTTCGAGGGAGAGTAGTTGAATTCAAAAAAGAAAGAGATGAAAAAGGGCAGTCATATTACAAATCAAGAGGAAAGGAGGAAAAATAATATGAAAAAAAATATATTTTCAATTTTTTTGGTAATGATATTGTTAGTAGGAAGTGTTTCTAATGTTTATGCAGGGGGACATGATTATAAGCGGTTTAAAAAATATACATATGAAAAAACAAGCTATAAATCAATAGCAGTAAATTTTTATAGAGGTAAAAAGAAGTCAATTGTTATTCCAGAAAAAATAAAAAAAATAAAAGTGACATGTGTGGATTTGTTTAAGGCTAAAGGTGTTAAGAAGATAAAAATACCTAGATATGTAGAAGATGTTTGTTTATCGCGTAACAAGTCACTGAAAAAAGTAACAATAGACAAAAGAAATAAGTATATTACTGTGTCAAATAATTGTATTTTAAACAAAAAGAAAACAAAGTTGCTATCCGTACTTGGTGGATATAAGGAAATTAGAGTACCTGAAACAGTAAAAGTAATTGATGGCACACCGTTTTTAGGTTCAAATGTTAGCAAAATTATTATTACCAAAAATGTAAAGAAAGTTACGTTTGGTGCATTTTCTAAATGCTTCAAAGTAAAAGAAATTGTATTTGAAGGTGATAAACTTCCTCCTAATATGGAGGGATGGCCAAGTCGTAATTGGGGGTCAAAACTTGAAAATAGCATGAAGTTTTATGTAAAAAATGAAACATTGGCAGATAAATTATTAGAAAAAATTGACGGAAAAAGCGATCTTTACGCAAAAGTTTATGTAGGTGATAAGCTGGTTCGTGAAAAACAACTTAATTATAATTTGAATTACTAGTGGTAATATATTAGAAAAGATAATATAATCAGATAAAAATATCAGTCTATAGTTGTGTTATAAAATGCAAATATAGGTTGGTATTTTTTTTAGCTATTTTTAGATAAATGAGGCATAGTTAAGCAAAAAAACAATTTGAAGAAAACCAAACTATATTGTATAATATATTGGTTAAAGTGGGTTTTTGTGCAATTCACTATATTTCATAAAATACACATTTGGAAAAGAGACATTATGTTTTTAAAAGACAATCAGTTAGATGCAAATACATATTTAGATTTAAGAAGTAAAGTAGGCTGGAAGCCACTGACAAAGGAGCAGGCAACTATGGCCATTAAAAATAGTCTGCTAACGGTGGTGGCATATGACAAGGACGCCCCTATTGGAATGGGAAGAATTGTTGGAGATGGAGCGGTCATATGTTATATACAGGATTTGATAGTTGTGCCGGAGTATCAGGGGCAGGGTATTGGACAGGCCATTATCGACAGCCTTATTGATTATGTAAAAGAAATAAAACTTCCTGATGCAGAGATTATGCTTGATTTGATGTGTGCAGTAGGAAGAGAAGAATTTTATAAAAAATCAGGTTTTATTGCCAGACCTACAGAAAAGTTAGGACCGGGTATGATTATGTATATCAGATAAACTATCACAATAGGAGAGGATGTATTATGAATATATATTTAATTAGACACGGAAGACAAAACAGCACATTGTGTAATGTAGATGTGCCATTGTCAAAAGAAGGAAGAGAGCAGGCTGATTTACTGGGAAAAAGACTTGAGTCTTATCATATTGACGCAGTGTATTCCAGTCAACTTATAAGAGCAAGGGAAACGGCTGATATAATAAACAGCCATTTAAATAAAAAAAGAGTAATAGACGAAAGATGGCAGGAAGCCAATTTTGGTGGAATGACAGGACTTACCAATGAGCAGTTAAAGGAAAAATATGGTGATTTCCTTGAAAAAAGAGCATTGATGGTGGAAGACATTCCATATCCTGATGGTGGAGAAAACTGTCAGATGATTTTTGAGCGTTCTTTTAAGGCTTTACAGGAATTGGTAAAGGAGCCTTATGAAAATGTTTGTGTGGTAACTCACGGTGGAGTGCTTAGAGCAATGGTTACAGGTCTTATGGGAGCTGATTATGCAAAGTGGCTTACTGTTGGACGTCAAATTGAAAACTGCAGCATTACACACATTTTATATGATGAAAAAATGAAAACTTTCCATATAGAAAGATTAAATGATTTTGCTCATTTTGAAGGAAAAGATTATCTTATGAGAAAGCATTTTGGAAGTGGATTTTTTCAAATGAAAAAGGATAATAAATAGAAACAAAATATCAGAGTACGTAAAGAGTAGTAATTAATAGAAACAAAATATCAGAATACATAAAAGAGTAATATATAAAAAGTAGCAAATAAACTTAAAAATAAGGAGGAGTTATAGCCAAGGCTATACATATTTTATGGCAAATAATTATGATGGAAACAGTATTTCCGTATTAGAAGGATTAGAGCCTGTTCGAAAAAGACCGGGCATGTATATAGGTAGTGTAGGAACAAAGGGACTTAACCACCTGATATATGAAATTGTGGACAACTCAGTTGATGAGCATCTGGCAGGTTACTGTTCAGAAATTACAGTAACACTGGAAAAGGATGGCTCAGCCACAGTAAAGGACAATGGTCGAGGTATTCCTGTTGATTTAAATGAACAGACAGGTCGCCCGGCAGTGGAAGTTGTATTTACCACACTTCATGCAGGAGGAAAGTTTGGAGATGGCAACTATAAGATTTCAGGTGGACTTCATGGTGTAGGTTCATCAGTTGTAAATGCACTTTCAGTTTGGCTGGAAGTTGATGTAAAACGTGGTGGCAAAATTTACAATCAGAGATATGAGCAGGGACGTATCTGCTATGATTTGAAAACAACAGGTACATGTAGAAAAAGTGATACAGGTACAACGGTTAGATTTTTGCCTGACGGTGAGATATTTGAAAAAACATATTTTAAGGCAGATGCAATTGAAAGCCGTTTACACGAAACAGCATATCTTAATCCAAACCTTACCATTGTATTTGAAAACAACCGTGTAGGTGAAGAAAAAGTTGTGAAATTCCATGAGCCTGACGGAATAAAAGCTTATGTTGCAGATATGACAAAAGACAAGGAAAAAGTAACAGACATTATATATTTTAAAAATGATTTAGATGGTATTGAAATAGAAGTAGCTTTTCAGTATATAAATGAGTTTACAGAAAATATCTCAGGATTTTGTAACAACATTTATACACAGGAAGGCGGTACTCATATTACAGGATTTAAGTCTATATTGACACAGACTATTAACCAGTACGCAAGAGAGCTTGGTACCTTAAAGGAAAAGGACGCAAACTTTACAGGTGCAGATGTTAGAAATGGTCTGGTGGCTGTAGTTGCATGTAAACATCCTGACCCACGATTTGAAGGTCAGACAAAAACAAAATTGGACAATCCTGATGCTGAAAAGGTAACTAAAAACATTGCAGGGGAACAGCTTACATTATTCTTTGATAAAAACATTGAAACTCTAAAAAATGTAATAAGCTGTGCTGAAAAATCAGCAAAAATAAGAAAGTCAGAAGAAAAAGCAAAAACAAACATGTTGTCAAAAAGTAAGTTTTCAATTGACAGCAATGGAAAACTTGCCAACTGTGAAAGTAGAAAAGCAGAAAATTGTGAAATCTTTATCGTAGAGGGAGATTCTGCCGGAGGTTCAGCAAAAACAGCCAGAGACAGAAAAACTCAGGCAATTATGCCAATACGAGGAAAGATTTTAAATGTTGAAAAGGCTTCAATGGACAAGGTTTTGGCAAATGCTGAAATTAAAACAATGATAAACGCATTTGGCTGCGGATTTTCAGAGGGCTATGGCAATGACTTTGATATTGAAAAATTAAAATTTCACAAGATTATTATTATGACTGATGCCGACGTTGATGGTTCACATATTGATACATTATTACTTACATTTTTCTATAGATTTATGCCTGAACTGATTACTCACGGACATGTGTATATTGCTACACCACCACTTTACAAGGTTGTACCAAAAAGAGGTGAAGGGGAATATTTATATGATGATAAGGCCTTGGAAAAATACAGAAAAACACACAATGGATTTACGCTTCAAAGATATAAAGGTCTTGGAGAAATGGATCCTGACCAGCTTTGGGAAACTACACTGAATCCGGAAACACGAATTTTAAAACAGGTGGAAATTGAAGATGCAAGGCTTGCATCAGATGTTACAAGTATGTTGATGGGTAGTGAAGTTGGACCAAGAAGAGAGTTTATCTACAAGCATGCAAAAGATGCTGAGTTAGATATTTAAAAGGAGTTATAATGGCAGAACAGATTATAAAAACAGAATATTCGGATATAATGCAGAAAAGTTACATTGATTATGCCATGAGTGTAATCTGTGCAAGAGCTTTACCAGATGCAAGAGACGGATTAAAGCCGGTACAAAGACGTGTACTTTATGCTATGGATCAGTTGGGATTGTCTCACGACAAACCACATAGAAAGTCAGCCCGTATCGTAGGTGATACAATGGGTAAATATCACCCACATGGTGACAGCTCAATATATGAAACTCTGGTAGTTTTGGCTCAGGAGTTTAAAAAAGGAAAAGCACTTGTAGACGGACATGGAAACTTTGGCTCCATAGAAGGTGATGGGGCAGCTGCCATGCGTTATACTGAGGCAAAATTACAAAAGTTTACAGAAGATGTATACCTTGCAGATTTAAACAAGGATGTTGTAGATTTTGTACCAAACTTTGATGAAACAGAAAAAGAGCCACAGGTACTTCCTGTAAGAGTTCCAAATTTACTTGTAAATGGAGCAGAAGGTATTGCCGTTGGTATGACTACAAATATACCAACTCACAATTTGGGAGAAGTAATAGATGCCGTTATAGCTTATATGGACAAAAACAGCATTACAACAGAAGAGTTAATGGAATATCTTCCGGGACCTGATTTCCCAACAGGTGGAATTGTAGCAAATAAATCTGATCTTCCAAATATTTATGAAACAGGTTCAGGTAAAATTAAGTTAAGAGGAAAGCTTGAATTTGAAAAGGGAAAAGGAAGAGAAAAGGATAAACTTGTTATTACTGAAATTCCTTATACAATGATTGGTGCAGGAATAGGAAAATTTATAAGTGATGTTATAGATTTAGTTGAAACAAAGAAAACAAATGACATTGTTGACATCTCAAATGCATCAAATAAAGATGGTATAAGAATTGTATTAGAGCTTAAAAAAGGAGCAGACGTTGAAAAACTTAAAAACATGCTCTATAAGAAAACAAAGTTAGAAGATACATTTGGTGTAAATATGCTTGCAATTGCTGATGGAAGACCTGAAATCATGGGACTTAAACAGATTATAAAGCATAGTGTGGATTTTCAGTATGAACTTGCCACAAGAAAATACACCACACTTTTAAATAAGGCACTGGAACAAAAAGAAATTAAAGAGGGTCTTATCAGGGCAACAAATGTTATTGATTTGATTATTGAGATAATAAGAGGATGTCAAAGCCAGAAACAGGTAAAAGAGTGTCTCGTTCACGGAAAGACAGAAGGCATTAAATTTAAAAATCCTGAATCAGAAATATATGCAGGAAACCTTAATTTTACTGAACGTCAGGCACAGGCAATTCTTGATTTAAGACTTGCCAAGTTAATCGGTCTTGAAATTATGGCTCTTCAAAAAGAATACGAAGAACTGGTAAATAAAATTGCTGATTATGAGGAAATATTAAACAGCAGACGTGCCATGACAAAGGTCATAAAAAAAGATTTAAGAGCAATCAAAAAGGAATATAACAGTCCAAGAAAGACTCTTATTGAAGACGGAAAAGAGGCAGTATTTGATGAAAATGCATTTGTAGAACAGGAAGTTGTATTTGTACAGGATAAGTTTGGATATGCAAAGCTTCTTGAACCTTCAGCATTTGACAGAAATATTGAAAGTGTTACGGAAAATAACAAATATTACTTTAACTGTATGAACACAGATACAATCTGCATATTTACAGACAATGGAAATGTTCATCAGATTAAGGTACAAAATATCCCAACAAAGAAAGTAAGAGAAAAGGGTGTTCCAATTGACAACCTGGGAAATTACAGCAGTCAGGGAGAAAGTATAGTTGCCTTAATGTCATTTGACATGATAAAAGGTAAAAAACTATTGTTTACCACAAAGAACGGAATGATAAAACTTGTAGACGGAAGTGAATTTGAAACCAACAGAAAGACTGTTGCGGCAACAAAGCTGGGAAAAGATGATGAACTTGTTTCCGTAAAGATTACAAGGGTTTCTGAAAAGGAAGTAGTTCCTGAAGAACCGGAAATGCCAGTTATGTTATCCGGTGGTTCTGATGATTTTGAACCTTTGGATTTTGAACAGATGGAATTTGGTCAGATGGATATGATTGATGATGTTGGAAGTGAGACAGAACTTCAATACACAAGAGAGATTCTTGTTCTTCAGACACATGATGGAATTTTCTTAAGATTCCCAATAAAAGAAGTACCTGAAATGAAAAAGGCAACACTTGGTGTAAAAGGCATTAAATTAAATCCTGATGACTTTGTGGCCAATGTTTACCTACTTGATGTAGGAGACAATGAAGTGGTAAATTATAAGGGTAAAAAGGTAGAACTTAGAAAGTTAAAAATAGGAAAAAGAGGAACTAAAGGCGTAAAGGTGAGAAGATAACCTTTAATAAACACAGATAGGATGATTTTTATGAATACACATGGAAAAATAATCAATTATATCGTTTCTTTAATCATGGTTTTTGCCATGGTTTTGGGATTGTGCGCATCTTTTGAAATGACAGTGAAAACAGTAAAGGCTGATGCTTTTGAAACAAGTATCAAAGACTTTCCTGAAAGTTATAAAACAAAATTAAGAGCGTTGCATAAATCTTATCCTAAATGGAAGTTTGTTCCTTATAAAACAAACATAATGTTTAGAACAGCTGTGGATAAAGAATACAGCAATGACAGAAGCCTTATTGAAAACAATTTTAGCAAATATTTAAAATCCAATGCTTCAGGAAATTATAATACAAGCACAGGAAAGTATATTGCAAAAGATGGTGGGTCATGGGTTACATCATCAAAAAATGCTATTGCATATTTTATGGATCCAAGAAATTTCTTAGACAGCAAACACATATATATGTTTGAACAGTTGTCATATGATTCAAAAACTCAGACAAAAAGTGGTGTCGAGGCTATATTGGATGGCTCCTTTATGCACAATACTGAGATTGGATATATTACAACCAAAGGAAAGTATAAATCAACCAATACAAAATATTCAGATGCTATTTTAAAAGCAGCAAAAAACAGTAAAGTTAGTGCTTATTACATAGCTTCAAAAATAACTTTGGAAATTGGTACAAGAAAAAATTCAAAATATGCAGGAATGGGAGCTGGTGGAAGTGTAAACGGTCAGTATTCAAAGAAATACACCGGTATTTACAATTTTTACAATATTGGTGCATACACAAGCTCTGACCCAATATCAAATGGACTTGCCTGGGCCAGCTCAGGAAGGACATATAAAAGAGCATGGACTACACCTCAAAAGTCAATTGAAGGTGGAGCAGAGTACATTGGAGAAAAATACATAAATTGTGGACAGTACACTACATATTTCCAGCGTTTTAATGTAAATGCGAAATCAACATATGGCTTGTATCAGCATCAGTATATGACAAATGTATACGGTGCAGCATCGGAGGCTTCAATTTCCAGTGATGCATACGAAGATATGGGTATAGCCAAACTTGCAAAAACATTTATTATTCCGGTATATAAAGGAATGCCATCTACTACTGCAAAGGTAACACTTGGAAAAAGTTATAAATCAGGTCGTGCAATTTCAGCAGTTAATGTAAGAAAAGGCCCCAATACAACATATACTAAAGTAATTACACTTAATAAAAATGACAAAGTAACTGTAAAAGCAGGAGTAAGGTCAGATGGAGCATTTACCTACAATTGGTTAATAAATCCATACTGGTACAAAATTTCCGTTAAGAAAAGTGGGAAAACATATACAGGATATGTGGCAGCTTCATTTGTCCGTTTAGACAGTGAAAAGACTATTATGAAAGGGTCTACTGTAAACATACCTGTTTCATATACAAAAAAACAGAAAACATATTATATGTCAGATAATCCGGCAATTGTAAAAGTTTACCAGTCAGGAAAAATGAAAGGTGTAAAAGCAGGAAAGACTACAGTGAGAGCCTATACGGCAGGTGGCAGTATGAGCGCAATGGAAGTAACTGTTGAAAATTCATATGCTCCAAAGACACCTACCCTTAGTGGAAAGTCAGCAGGGTACAATTCTGTAAAACTTAGCTGGACAAAAGAAAGTGGAGCCACAGGATACTATCTTTATAGAAGAAAAGCTGATGGCTCATACATACAGGTTGCACATACAGGTGCAGACACTGTTACATTTACTGACAAAAAATTAATTACAGGAATTACGTATGATTATAAAGTAAAGGCATACAGAACTGTAAATAAGAAAAAATACTATAGCGGAGATTCAGCTTTAGTTGGTGTAAAACCCGTACCTTCAAAACCAAAGAAACCACAGCTTAAGAAAAATTCCAAATCAATTGAGATTACATGGAACAAAATAAGTGGAGCACAAAATTATAAAGTATACAGAAGCAAAAGCAAAAAAGGAAAATATAAAACAATTGCAACAATATCAAAAGGAAATATAACAACATATAAAGACACAAAAGTTAGCAAAAACAAAACATATTACTATAGTGTGGCAGCTTACAGAAAAGTGTCAGGAAAAAATGTTTATGGAGAAAAATCTTCTGTAGCTTCTTTAAAATTTAATTAAACAAAAAGGAGACCAAATGATTAATTTTATTGTTTGTGGACTTGAGGACACACTGATTAATGATGATAATAAAACTATATCTGAAACAACCATAGATTTGATTTCAACATTACTTGATGAAGGATTTAAGTTTGCAGTTGCAACAGGATACAACTATCAGGTAGTTAAGCCTATGTTTGGAAAGATACAGGACAAGATTATATATATTTGTAATGACGGCGGAGTTATTATTTATGATGATAAGGTAATTAGCAAAACACCTATAGATACTTTGGTATGCATGGATGTAATTGCCGAAATGGAAAAAGATGCATACAAAAATGATATTAAAATACTATTTTCAACAGAAAGAAAATCAGCTATTTTAAGTCATAATTATGATTTTATAAGATATTTAAGTGCTCAGGGCATTGAGCCTGATTTTGTGGAGGACATAAAGGAACTTCATGGTGACATTAACAAGATTACTTTGTGCTCAAACAAGGGTTTTGACGAAAAATCATATGAGCAGATTTATTTAAGATGGGCAAGAAAGGCAAATGTAGCCATATCAAATCCAAATCAGATATTTATTACAGGTCCTATGGTATCAAAGGGTACTGCTATTGAAGTTCTTCAGCATGTATATGAAATATCAGAAGAAGACACAGTTGTATTTGGTACAGGATTTAGTGATATTGATATGTTTAAACACTGCTTTTACAGTTACGCGATGCAGTGGGCTGACGCACAGGTAAAACATTCAGCCAAGCATATAACAGAAAGCGTTGATACTATCTTAGAGGATATAATGAGAATGAATTAGGAGGGCACATGAGACCTATAAGTAAAAAAATAATGGCATTATCACTGACACTTACAATGACTGCAGGCATATTTACAGGATGCGGTATTAAAACTGACACACCTATTTTAGGTCATATATTTGGTCTTAGCAGTGATGAAATTTTTAAAGTAGACAGTCTGACATGTTCAGACAGTGAGTACAAACTTCTTTTTATGAACTATGTAAATCAGTATAAAAAAGAGTTTGGCGGAAAGATTGACTGGAATGCCAATGTAGATAAAGACACAACATTTAAAGATTATATTATGGAGAAAACCAAAAACGACATTTCTATAAAATATACTATGGCAGCAATGGCTGAAAGCGAAGGCATAAAATTGGACAAGGATGATATGGAAATTGTCAATGATGCAGCTCAGGAATATTACAATTCAATGTCTGTGGAAGATAAGGATTACACAGGTGCAGACCTTGACACAATAACAGGATTTTACAGCACATACTATCTGGCAGACAAGGTTTTTAACCGCGTAACAGAAAATGTGGAAGAACAGGTCAGTGAAGAGGATGCCAGAGTAGTTAAAATACAGTATGCAAAAATGACACTGGGACAGCATACTGAAAAGGAAATCAGAAAGCAGCTTAACAAACTGATAAAAGGCGTAAAAAAACTGACAATTAATTTTGCTCAGGAAGCAAAGCAAATCACCGAAGATGATTCTGTCGAAAAAGTATTAAAGAAAAACGAAGCAAAAACAGTCTTTGAACAGGAAGCTTTTAATGTGGCAAAAGGTCACAGCAGCAACATCATACAGGATGGTAATGATTTCTATGTAATTTATTGTGTTGACAATTATTTAAAAGACGAAACAGCAGAAAACAAAAATAAGATTATTGAAGACAAAAAAAACAGCCTGTTTAAGGAAAAATATGATGTGTTTGTAAAAGACACAAGTACAGACATAAACACGTCAGAATGGGAAGATATCGTTCCTGAGGATGTAGACTCAACATCATCATACAAACTGATATCAATTTATAATAATACAAAATAAAAAAGAGAAACTGTAAAAAATAGGTTGTCGTCAGTGCGACAGCCTATTTTTATGAAAAGAATAACAGCCAGACTGTTTTATGAGTCTGGCTGAAGTTTTGTATTAGCTAGTGTAACAAAAAATGCTTTTTAGGTCCATTTTCAAGATTTGCTTCTGATTATTGTGACCATTTCCGGGTGTGCTTTTTTTATTTCTTTGCTTTCCCACCAGTCTGCTTGTCTTTAATCTTTTCAAAAATCTGCACTCTAAATGATAAGAACAAGAAAATCAACAAACATACAATACTGATAATGATACCACCTGTAAGACCCTGTGGAGTGTACTTAAATGTAATTTCATGAGTTCCAGAAGGAACAAATACACCGATTAAAGCAGGAGCTGTTTCAGTAATGGTCTTGTTAGTTGTTGTGCCGTCTTTTTTTGTAACAGTCTCAGTCTTTTCTGTCTTAATGTTACAAAGTGGTGTGATAGCTGTTTTTTCGCCGTCAATGTATACGTTCCATCCTTCATCATAAGGAATAGATGTGTACATAACACCCTGTTCTGTAGCTGTTATATTACCTGTAATCTTTGTGTCAGTTTTTTCTGTTACATTGTAAGGATTAGCATTTAATAACTGATAATCGCTTTCCCATGCATCATTGTCAAATGCATATGCGTAACAAGCTGAAAGAGCCTGTCCGTCACCGGCTGTAACAGTAATCGTTGCACCCTTAGTTACCTTTCCTACATAGCAGATATAGTTCTGATTTGTAGAAGAGAATGTTTTGCTTGTAGAACTTGTTGTTCCATTTTGGATATCTTCAACAATTTGTCCGTTTGTAACTGTAGCTGTAAGAGTTTCAGATGATGTAGTACAGAAGAAGTACACGTCAAATGTTTCCTGGTTGTCACTAGGAGTGTAGTTGTCATCCTCTTCTAAGTCATACTGAGCTTTAAATGTTCCAACAGCGCTTGATTTTAACTGATGGAAAATATTCTTACCACCATTTACAGCAGTTTTAACAAAGTTGTTCTGAGTTGTAAATGGATTGCCTGTTGTTCTATCCCAAGTTGATTCAGTACTTAAATTTGTCATAAAACCAAGTGGAAGAGTGTGATTGTATTTGTAAAGATTTACAGTACCCTGTCCATTTGTAGTTTTATAATTTTCAGTACCAATCAATGTTGTATTGCCAGGTAATGAAGCATTTCCTGTTGAGTATTCATATTTGATGGAGAACAACGCAGATGTAAGTGGTGTATGTCCATAATATGAATATGCATTAAATGAAGTCTGCAAACCTAACTGGTCGTAATAATCCTGAATGGCTGCAGATGCAACAGATGAAAATGTTGAAATACTGTCATAGCCAAATCTTGCTCCGTCATTTCTTGTGGAATGTGAAGCGTTTTCTGCTCTGTAGAAGTTGACATTTTCTGATTTTGCATCAGCCTTTGCAGTTTCATTTAACTTGTCATAGGCACTGGTTGCTTCATAATATCCGCTATGTGATGAAGTTGAAGGAATACTTGTTGTTGTCATATTAAGTGTTAATTCACAAAATACAACAAGTGTAAGTAAGTATATAAAGAATGCCTTAAACTTATCATATTTTCTAATACATAAGAAAATAGCAGCATAAACAAGAATAAATGCAATACCTACATAAACAATTTTTATCAAACTTGTGTGAATGTCCGGATTTTCTCCTGATGTTAAATCTGTAATAATCTGAGTATCCTTAAAGATTTCTTCAAGGATAAGAATCAGTCCGATTGATACTCCGGCAGAACCCATAATCTGAACAGGCTTAAATTCTTTAATATGAATAAATGCCTCATATGCCATAGTGACAATCAGAAAAATGTAAATAAATGATTCTCTACAAGGCAAACTGTTTGGAAAATGGAAACCATGCCAAATATAATCAGGTATGTTAAAGCTGAAACTTAAAAGAAGAATAACAGCCATAATTGTTTTACCAATACGTTCTTTAACATTGATTTTTTTACATAACCAGAACAATGGAATTAAAATAAATATTGCCATTGTTGAATAAATGTTAGGGTCATGAGAGTATTTCAAATCGGCTACAGGTATACAAATCAACGATCTGAACATCATGTAAAGCATTGAAAAATATTCTGTTAATGCGTCAGGAAAACTTGTGTCAGCCGATTTTGTAATAAGCATATTGTAATATTCAGGAAGAATAATACATGCTGCAAGTCCGCCTGCTAGAAGTGAATAAATTGCAAAATCCTTAAGTGCAAGTAATCTGGCTTTTATCTGTCCGATTTCTGAATCAAAATCAGATACGCAAATAAGATAAATAAAATAAATTACACTGTAGATGCAAAGCATAATACCAATATAGTAGTTTGAGAAAATGGCAAGTGCTAATGCAATACAGTACATTTTGTATCTTTTTTCATTGACCAGTCTGTCCAGTCCTAAAACGATAAATGGAAGTAACCACATACAGTCAAGCCACATAATGTTCCAGCTAAATGCAGCAAAGTATGCTGATAATGCATAGAACATACCAAAAATCATTGCTGAAGGACCTTTTGTTTTAAATCTTTTTGTAAGATAGTAGCATGCCCCAAATCCTGCAAGTCCCATTTTAAGAACAATTGAAAAATCAACAAAGTTTGCAATGCTGCCAGGCCAGATAATTGTAAGCAGATTAAGTGGGCTTGATAAATAGTAAGCAGCAATAGCAGTAAAGTTCATTCCTGTACCTATCTGCCATGTGTAGAACAAACTTCCCCCACTTCTAAGTTTCTTTTGGAACATTTCCAAATAAGGTGCGTACTGGTGATAGCAGTCGCTACGAAGATACATTTCATCTCCAAATATTCCTTTTACTAAGTACACTACCAACATAGATAATACAGGTAGTAAAAATGCTAAAAGATAAAACTTATTATCTTTTACCCAGTTTGAAAATGAAAAACTCTTATTAGATTTCTTTATTTTCATTTTGAGTCCCCTTTCTTTTGAAAATAAATAATTTACTTAAAATATAATTAAATACAATAGTAAGTAGCATTGATAATGCTTTGGCAATATACTGGTTGCCTCCGATTAACTTATCAATGACTAATATAACTTCTGTCATAACAAGTGTGGCAAGTCTTGCGTTTGTAAACTTGATAAACTCAGCAAGTATCTCGCGAAAACCATGAGTTTTACTTCTAAATACCCAAAGCTTGTTTGTAACATACGCAAAAATAATTGCACATATAGTTGAAATTATATTTGAAATAAGACCGTCAAGTCCAATGGCAGTGATTATTGAAAAAACTGCCAAATCCACAACAGATGTTCCAACACCAAAGAAGATGTATGAAATCATTTCATAACTGATTAGTCCTTTAATCAATGTCTGAAGATGTGGATTTTTTATATGTTTTAATAAAAATTCACGAACTTTTATTATTATATCTTTCATCATTTGCCTCCTAAAATTGGTGATGTAGAATTATTTTGAATGTTTTATATTGGAATCTTTAATAATGTAAATAGGTCTGTCCTTTGCCTCTAAGTAAATATTGGCAATGTATTCCCCAAGAATTCCAAGTGATAATTCAATAATGCCACCCATAAATAATATGGAAATCATAAGGGAAGCATATCCTGATACATCAATTCCAAAAGCAAGCTTTCTTACAAGAGTAAAAACAATTAATGCAAATGTAATGAAAGATATAAACAATCCGGAAAAAGTCAAAAATCTAAGTGGGGCAATGGAAAATGACGTAATGCCTGTTAAAGCATACTTAAATAAACTTTTAAAACTCCATTTTGTTTCACCTAAAGGTCTTTCAACATTGTCATAAGGTATCCAGCATGTATCAAATCCAACCCACTGGAAAATACCTTTGGAAAAACGCTGAACCTCACATAAGGAGACAATATTGTCAACCATTTGTTTTGTCATAATTCTAAAATCAACTGCATTTTGTACAAGTTCAACATCGGTAAAGCGATTGTTAAATTTATAATAAAGAGAAGAAAAGAAACTTTTGATCTTTGATTCTCCCTTTCTGTCAGTACGCTGTGCAGCACAGCAATCATAACCTTCTTCAATTTTGGAAATCATCTGTGGTACAAGGGCAGGAGGGTGCTGCAAGTCAGCGTCCATAACTATTACATAGTCAGATGATGTATTGCAAAGTCCTGCATACATTGCCGCTTCCTTTCCAAAGTTTCTTGAAAAAGATATATATTTAACATTAGAATGTTCTGATGCCAGTTTTTTGAGCATAAGATAAGTATTATCCTTGCTACCATCGTTTACAAAAATATAGGTAAAATCATAGCCATCAATAGTTTTGTAAATTTTTTCAGATTCCGTGTAAAACATTGAAAGCATAGCTTCCTCGTTAAAACATGGAACAACAATGTCTACTGTTTTCATTTTATCCTCCAAAGCGGGCTAGTCAAATGCCCATAATCTATAATATTCTACTATAAATTATGGTAACTGTAAACAAAAAACAGGGAGTAGAATTTCTACGCCCTGTTTGGTAAGTTATAAACTTTACGAAAGGTAAAGTTTGTACAAAAAATATATTATTTCTGAAGTCCGTTTTCTTTCTTCATCATAGCTCTAACTTTTAGTGGTAAGCCAAATAATGTGATAAATCCGTCAGCATCATGGTGGTCATATAAATCACCTGTTGTAAATGATGCAAGACTTTCACTATATAATGAATATGGAGATGTTGTTCCGGCTTTGATAATGTTTCCTTTGTAAAGTTTGAATTTAACTTCACCTGTAACATATTCCTGTGTTGATTCAACAAATGCCTGAACAGCTTCACGAAGTGGAGTAAACCATTTTCCTTCGTATACAATCTGAGCTAACTTGTTGCCCATTTCCTTTTTTGTTTCCATTGTGGCACGGTCAAGAACCAATTCCTCAAGCTGGTTATGAGCTTCCATAAGAATTGTTCCACCCGGTGTTTCATAAACACCACGGGATTTCATACCAACAACACGGTTTTCTACTATATCAATAATACCAATACCATGCTTTCCACCAAGTCTGTTTAATTCACGAACAATGTCAGACACTTTCATTTCTTTTCCATTTACAGTCTTTGGTACACCTTTTTCAAATGTCATTGTTACATATTCACCTTCATCAGGAGCCTTTTCAGGAGAAACACCTAACATTAAAAGATGTTCATAGTTTGGTTCGTTTGCAGGATTTTCTAATTCAAGACCTTCATGACTAATGTGCCATAAGTTTCTGTCACGGCTGTAGCTTTGGTCTGTACCAAATGGAAGATCAATGCCATGAGCCTTACAGTATTCAATTTCAGCTTCACGTGAATCCATTGTCCACTTGTCATCTCTCCAAGGAGCGATAATCTTAATATCAGGAGCCAAAGCCTTGATACCAAGTTCGAAACGAATCTGGTCATTTCCTTTTCCTGTAGCACCGTGACAAATAGCAACGGCACCTTCCTTACGTGCAACTTCAACTAATTTTTTTGCAATACCTGGTCTTGCCATAGCAGTACCAAGTAAATATTTATTTTCATAAACTGCACCGGCCTGTACACAAGGAACAATATAGTCATCACAAAATTCATCTGTAATGTCTTCAATATATAATTTAGCAGCACCTGAATATTTTGCTCTTTCATCAAGCCCATTTAATTCTTCGCCCTGTCCACAATCGATACAGCAACAAACTACATCATAATCATAATTTTCTTTTAACCAAGGGATGATAGCGGTAGTATCAAGTCCACCTGAATAAGCTAAAACAACTTTTTCCTTTGCCATAATAAATTCCTCCATAATATATATAGTAAAGCATGAATAGAAAAACACACTTTCTATGTTTTGTTTCCATGTGATACTATACAACACTAATGCATAAAATGCAAGAAAAAATATAAAAATATGTATATTTATGCATAAATGCTGTATAAAACTTGCATAATATACATAAAAGGTGTATAATCTCCAAAGATTTACAAAAAAACTTGTATTTTATATAAGAAGAATATAAAATTTACATGGTAGAATAGCATTCTATGATTACAGTATAAAAGGGTTTATCACACCTGGATATTAACAGGTAAATAGAAGCAATGGATGTAATCAATATACAATAATTAGGAGGCAGTTATGATAAAAGTTGGTATTATTGGTTCAACCGGATATGCAGGAGTTGAACTTGTAAGGTTGATTATGCAACATAAAGAAGCAGAGGTTGTTTGGTTTGGTTCAAGAAGTTATGTGGACCAGGATTACGCATCTGTTTTTAGAAATATGTTTGAGATAGTAGATGCAAAATGTATGGAAGACAATATGGAGCAGTTGGCTGATGCAGTAGATGTTATATTTACGGCAACACCTCAGGGCCTGTGCAGTTCCCTTGTCAATGAAGAAATATTAAATAAGGTAAAGATAATCGATTTAAGTGCTGACTTTAGAATAAAAGACGTTAACGTTTATGAAAAGTGGTACAAAATAGAACATAAAAGCCCACAGTTTATAGATGAAGCAGTGTACGGCTTATGTGAAATAAACAGAGAAAAAACAAAAGGAGCAAGACTTGTAGCAAATCCGGGATGTTATACAACCTGCAGCATTTTATCAATATATCCAATGGTAAAAGAAGGATTAATTGATCCAAAGTCAATTATTATAGATGCAAAGTCAGGAACATCAGGAGCAGGAAGAGGAGCAAAAGTTCCAAACTTATTCTGTGAAGTAAACGAAAACATAAAAGCATATGGAGTGGCAACTCACAGACACACCCCTGAAATAGAAGAACAACTGGGATATGCAGCAGGGGAAGAAGTATTAATCAACTTCACACCACACTTGGTACCAATGCAAAGAGGCATATTAGTTACAGCATATGCAAATCTAAAAAAAGAAGTAACATATGAAGAAATAAAGGCAGTATACGACAAGTATTACAAAGACGAATACTTTATAAGAGTATTAAATAAAGATGAAACACCTGAAACACGCTGGGTAGAAGGAAGCAACTTTGTAGACGTAAACTTCAAAATAGACGAAAGAACAGGCAGAATCATAATGATGGGAGCCCTTGACAACTTAGTCAAAGGAGCAGCCGGTCAGGCAGTGCAAAACATGAATATAATATTTGGATTACCAGAAAACGAAGGCTTACAACAAGTACCAATGTTCCCATAGAAACAAGACTAAAGCCAGTCTTCCAATACAGGAAAACAGACGCTGCAAGCTGGCTTGCAAGCGAATGCTTTCCTGTATTGGAGAGAACACGGCGTTAGCCGTGTACCCCATGGTTTCGTTGAAACCATGGGGTAAGAATGGCGTTTTACTTATAATCACAAATACAACCACAGCGAGATGAAAGCTACGAAGTAGCTGAAATCGAGCTGAATATAGGAGGAAAATATGAACAAAATAGATGGTGGCGTAACAGCTGCAAAAGGTTTTAGTGCATACGGACTGCGCGTAGGAATAAAAGAAGGAAACCCGGACAAAAAAGACATGGCAATGATTTATAGCAAAGAACCATGTGTATCAGCCGGAACATTTACAACCAATCAGGTAAAAGCAGCACCTGTAAAATGGGACATGAATATAGTAGAAAACTCAGACAGCGTTCACGCAGTAATATGTAACAGTGGTGTGGCAAATGCATGTACAGGAAAAGAAGGCATGGACTACTGTGAACAGATGGCAAAAGCAGCAGCTGACGGATTAAACATAAAAACAAATCAGGTTCTTGTAGCATCAACAGGAGTTATTGGCGCACAACTTCCAATGGACAAAATTACAAAGGGAGTGGACATGCTGATACCAAAACTTAAGGATGGCATAGAAGGTGGACACAATGCAGCCCTTGCCATAATGACTACAGATACAGTTCCAAAAGAGATTGCATATCAGGTAGAAATCGGTGGGAAAACATGTACTATTGGTGGCATGTGTAAAGGTTCAGGAATGATTCATCCCAATATGTGCACAATGCTTGGATTTATTACAACTGACATAAATATTTCAAAGGAACTTCTTACAGAAGCATTAAAGGAAGATATAAAGGATACATTTAACATGGTTTCCGTGGATGGTGATACATCAACAAATGACACGGTATTACTTCTTGCAAATGGAATGGCAGGAAATGAAAAGATTACAGAAAAAAATAAAGATTATGATTTGTTTAAAGAAGCTCTTCATAGCATAAATGTATTTTTATCAAAGAAAATCGCTGGTGATGGAGAAGGTGCCACAGTATTATTTGAAGTAAAAATTCTTAATGCCAAGTCAAAGGAAAGTGCTGTAACTCTTGCCAAATCAGTAATTACATCAAGTCTTACAAAAGCAGCAATATATGGACACGATGCAAACTGGGGAAGAATACTTTGTGCGTTAGGATATGCTAAGGCAAAGATTGAACCTGAAAAGGTAGATATTTATTTTGAAAGCAGGGCCGGCAAATTAAAAATAGTAGAAAATGGAATGGCTACAGATTACAGTGAAGAAAAGGCTACAGAAATATTGTCGGAAAATGAAGTGACAGCCATCTGTGATATGAAGATGGGAGATAGCAATGCAACTGCATGGGGATGCGATTTGACACATGAATATGTAAGCATTAATGCAGATTACAGAAGTTAAAATATAAACAAGCATAGAGTTTACTCATAAATACAATATCTAAAAAAGTTCATAAGAACAATTACACAAAAAAGAATCGAGGATAGAAATATGTTGATGAAAGGTCAAAAAAACTTACACATGGAAAAATGGATTGAAAAAGGAGATGTTTTAATAGAGGCATTACCTTATATTCAAAGATTTAACAGAAAGATAATCGTTGTGAAATACGGTGGAAGTGCAATGCTTGACGAAGACTTTATGGAAAGCGTTATAACGGACATTACACTTTTAAAACTGGTAGGATTTAAACCGATTATTGTACATGGTGGTGGAAAGGCAATTAGCAGACATATTGACAGACTGGGAATGAAAACACAGTTTATAAATGGACTTAGAGTAACTGATGAAGAAACATTAGATGCAGCTGAGATGGTATTAAACAGTGTAAATAAAAAGCTTGTACAGATTGTGGAAAAACTTGGTGTTAGGGCAATTGGTATTAGTGGTAAAGATGGAAAATTGTTGAAAGTTAAAAAGAAATTATCTGAGGGAGAAGACATTGGATATGTAGGTGAGGTTACAGAAGTTAACACATCTATTTTGGAAGATTTGCTTGAAAAAGACTTTCTTCCTATAGTTTGTCCAATAGGATTAGATGAAGATTTTCATGGATATAACATAAATGCAGACGATGCGGCGAGTGCCATTGCACAGGCAATTAAGGCGGAAAAACTGGCGTTTTTAACTGATACTGAAGGTGTTTACATGGACATAAATGACACAAGTTCAGTAATATCTGAGATGACAGTAAAAGAGGCACAGGAATTAATTGACAAAGGAATTATTGCAGGAGGTATGCTTCCTAAAATTAGAAACTGTATGACTGCAATTGAAAATGGCGTTTCAAGAGTACATATTTTGGATGGACGTATTCCACATAGTATTTTGCTTGAGATATTTACAAACAAAGGTATTGGAACAGCCATTTTAGGCGATGAGCAGGAAAAGTTTTATATGGAGGAAAAGTAAACAATGACTGATTTAGAATATATGAATATTGGAGATGAATATTTTGTACATACGTACAACAGGTTTAAGGTTGTACTTGAAAAAGGTGAAGGTGTTTATCTTTATGATGTAAATGGCAAAAAGTACCTTGATTTTGCATCAGGAATTGGTGTGTGCAGTTTGGGATATGGCAACAAAGAGTATACAGAGACTTTAAAAAGTCAAATTGATAAACTGACTCACACTTCAAATCTTTTTTATAATATACCGTCAGTAAAGGCAGCTGAAAAACTTGTAAAGGCAGCAGGACTTAAAAAGGTTTTCTTTACAAATAGTGGGGCAGAAGCTATTGAAGGTGCTCTTAAGATGGCAAAAAGATATGCTTACGACAGAGACGGCACATCAGATCATGAAATTATAGCTATGAATCATTCTTTTCATGGAAGAACAATGGGCTCTTTGGCATTAACAGGAAACGAGCATTATCAAAAGCCTTTTGGACCAATGATTGGTGGAATAAAATTTGCTGAATATAATGACTTAGACAGTGTAAAAGCATTGGTAAATGACAAAACATGTGCCATAATTCTTGAACCTTTACAGGGTGAAGGTGGAATATATCCGGCAGAAAAAGATTTTATTGAAGGCATCAGAAAAATCTGTGATCAAAAAGATATTATTATGATTTGCGATGAGGTACAGTGTGGAATGGGGCGTACAGGAAAAATGTTTGCATTCCAAAATTATGACGTAGTACCTGATATTATTACAAGTGCCAAAGGACTTGGATGTGGTGTACCTGTTGGAGCATTTATTGCAGGAGAAAAATGCTGTGATTCATTAGTTCCGGGAGACCATGGTACAACTTACGGCGGAAATCCATTTGCAACAGCAGCAGTAGAAGCTGTACTTAATATATATGAAAAAGAAAATATACTTGACAATGTAAATACTGTTGGAAAATATTTAGAAGAACAGTTGGATAATCTTGTAAAAGAATGTGACAATGTTTTAGAAAGACGTGGAAAAGGAATGATGCAGGGACTTGTTTTAAAGAACCCTGTAGGAGAAGTTATTACAAAGGCCATTGAAAAAGGTTTACTTGTTATTTCGGCAGGCGGTAATGTACTGAGAATGCTTCCCCCCCTTATAATTACTAAGGAAAATGTTGATGAAATGATTAATATTTTACGTACATGCTTATAATAAAAATACAGTTTTTATAAAGTAAAAAATATTAACTTTTAAAAAATATTGATTTTAGTAAAATTTATGTTAAGATTTTACATAGACTTTACATTTGATTGTTAAGGTGTTTTACGGAAAACTTATAAACTTATGAAATTTAACGGACCAAAGGTTCTAATAATAAGATTTATGGGAGAGAAAACATGTATTTATTAATTACCCAATTACTAAGTGGACTTGCGCTGTTTTTATTTGGAATGAAATATATGAGCGACAGTCTTCAGTCTGCAGCAGGAGGAAAGTTAAGAGGAATCTTAAACAGATGTACAAAGAATAAATATATTGCTGTAGTATGTGGTGCATTATTTACTGCATTTATTCAATCATCAGGAGCAACAACTGTTATGGAAGTTGGTTTTGTAAATGCAGGAATTATGACATTAGAGCAATCTGTAGGTATTACATTTGGTGCCAATATCGGTACAACTATTACATCACAGCTTGTGTCATTAAAGCTTACAGCGGTAGCACCTTTTATTATTTTCATAGGAGCTGCTATCCTGTCTTTTTGTAAAAAACCTATGCTTAAAAAGATTGCTGCTGTAATTTTTGGATTTGGTGCATTATTCTTAGGAATCAACTTTATGACTGATGCCCTTCATGGAATTAAGGATATTCCGGAACTTATGAATTTATTTTCATATTTGAGCAATCCGATTATTGCAATTTTAGTAGGACTTATTTTTACGTCAGTAGTACAAAGTTCATCTGTTACAGTCAGTGTTCTTGTACTTCTTGCAGGCTCAGGTATTATCGTAAATCAGTCAGGTCAGACAGACTATCTGGCATGTTTGTATTTTATATTAGGTGCAAATATCGGATCATGTATGCCGGCTGTTATGGCATCAATGAATGCAAACAGAAATGCAAAACGTACCGCATTTGTCCATGTTATGTTTAATGTAATAGGACTTGTGGTAATAGGAATTGTGTTGATATTTGCGGCAACACCTATTGTAAATGCAATTGGAACAATTAGTGGTACAGATAAACGTTTCGTTGCCAACGCAGATACTATATTTAAGGTATTTCAGTGCGTTATACTTTTACCTTGTTCTAATCTTCTTGTTAAGCTTTCAAGAAAGGTTATACATGCCAAATATGGCGAAGAGCAGGATGCAGATGAGATGGTATTAAAGTATATCAATGAGTCAGGTGTTGCTAATCCCACTACGGTTGTAGTTGGGGTTGTACAGGAAATTCAACGTATGGCTGATATGGTAAAGATTAATTTAAAAGAAGCGTCAGATGCGTTGATTCGCAAAGAATATTCCACTTCAAAAGAAGTTTATAAAAGAGAAAAATATATTGACTTTTTAAGCCATAGAATTACAGAATATATGGTTAATGCCAACAGATATGGACTTCCGTTAAAGGATAGAGAAAGACTAGGCGGATTGTTCCATGCAGTTATTGACGTTGAGCGTATTGGTGATCATGCTGTAAATATTATGGATGATGCATTAAAAGAGAAAAACCAGAGAATGGAATTTTCGGCTCAGGGTCGTGCGGAAATGACTGAAATGTATGATAAGGTTATTGCTATATATGACAAGGCTATAGAGGTGTTCGTAAATGAAGACCAGTCAGGTTTTGAAGAAGTAAATAGATTAGAAGATATTATTGACCAGATGAAGATAGATTGCCAGGAAGGTCATGTAAAACGTATGGCACAGGGACAGTGTTCTATTGAGTCAGGTTTAGTGTTTACAGATTTGGTTATTGGCTATGAAAGAATAGCTGATCACGCTGTGAATATTGCTTTCTCTATTTTACCGGAGAAAAAATAATTAGACAAAATGAGCGTGGAAACATGCTCATTTTTCTGTATAGGAGGAACAGATGCAAAAGATTTACATTGTGGAAGATGATAAAAATATAGCTGAAATAGAAGAGTTTGCACTAAAAAATGTAGGATATGAAGTAAACACTTTTTCGAACGCAAAAGACTTTGAAAAAAAGATGGAAAGTAAATATCCTGATCTTATTCTTATGGATATAATGTTACCTGACAGAGACGGGCTCTCATTAGTTAGCGATTTAAGAGAACATCCTGAAACAGCAACTATACCTGTTATTATGGTTACAGCCAAAACATCTGAGATGGACAAAGTTAAAGGATTAGATCAGGGGGCTGACGATTATATGACAAAACCATTTGGTGTAATGGAACTTATTTCAAGGGTAAAGGCAATGCTTAGAAGGGCAAATCTTAACGTTGAGACTACTATTAAATTTGAGGGCATTACATTAAATGATGCAAAACATCAGGTAACAGTTGACGGTCATGCAGTGGATTTGACATACAAGGAGTTTGAACTTTTAAAATACCTTATGAAAAATTCAGGAATTGTTCTTCAAAGAGGAAAGATTCTTGACAGAGTATGGGGAATAGATTATGAGGGAGAATCAAGAACCCTTGATATGCACATAAAAACTCTGAGAAAAAAGCTAGGAGAAAAGGGGGCACTTATTCAAACTGTAAGAAATGTAGGTTACACAATAAATTACAAAAAAGAAAAGTAATCTGAGTAACCTGGTAGTGGTAAATAACAGAAACTGAGTCAAAAAGGTTCAGGTAAACCTTCAAGGGAGACAATAATGAAAAGAAAATTATATTTAAGAATGACACTAGTATCAGTTGTAATGATGCTTATTACAATGACAGTAACAGTGGCTATGTTCTACAACCTTTTCAGTGAACAGGTTATGGAGGATTTGAAGACTCATGTACATATTTTAAAAACAACAGAGGCTGTACTTGATTATGTAGAAAAAGGATTTGATCCTAAAATTGACAATCTTCGAATAACTGTAATTGATAAAGACGGTGAAGTAAAATATGATAGTAATGCAGATATTGGAACAATGGATAACCATGTAAACAGACCTGAAATAAAACAGGCCTTAAAAACAGGTGAAGGTAATGCAGAAAGAAAATCCAATACATTAGATAAAACAACTTATTATTATGCTGAAAAAATGGAAAACGGTCAGGTGCTTCGTGTGGCAAAAGAAGTTGGAAGCATGTGGCAGTTCTTTATGAAGATTTTGCCTGTATTGTTTTTTGAGTTCGTGATTGCTATTGTAGTATGCTTTGTTGTGTCAAAAATGCTTGCAAAACGTTTGGTTGAACCAATTGAAAATCTGGCACAGAACTTGGATGAAGATACAGAGATAGAAACATATGCTGAAATTAAACCCTTTCTTGACAAAATTCATAGTCAGCACAAAGCGTTAAAGAAAAGTGCCAATTTAAGACAGGACTTTACTGCAAATGTTTCCCATGAATTAAAAACACCCCTTGCTTCAATTTCAGGATATGCTGAACTTATTGAAACAGGAATGGCAAAGGAAGATGATATTCAAAGATTTGCAGGAGAAATCCATAAAAGCTCTATTAGATTACTTTCCTTAATAAATGACATTATTGAACTGTCTGAACTTGATGTAATGGATGGAGAAATGTCAACAACTGATATAAATCTTACAGAGGAGGCCTTAAACTGTGTAAACATGCTTCAGATGAACGCTTCAAAGCATGGCGTTACAATAACCTTTGATAAAAAGTCAGATGATTGTGTTATTAAGGCAAATAAAGATATGATACAGGAAGTGATATTTAACCTGTGTGATAATGCTATCAGATACAATAAAAAAGACGGTAAAGTTGAAGTTTCAGTAACACAAAAAGGTAATAATATATCTCTAAAGGTTAAAGATAATGGAATTGGTATTCCAAAGAAAGAACAGAAGAGGGTTTTTGAAAGATTTTACAGAGTTGATAAGGCAAGATCTAAAAAGACCGGAGGTACCGGACTTGGTCTTGCAATAGTAAAACATATTGCAGAGCAACACAAAGCAGAAATACTTATAGAAAGTCAGCCAAATGAAGGCACTACAATTTCTGTTATATTTAAAAAATAGTATAAATTCCTAATATATGTAAATCCTATAGATATTAAGATTTGTAGGAGGATATTATGTGGGGAGTTATAATAGCTTTAATATCAGGAGCACTTATGAGTGTTCAAGGTGTTTTTAACACCGAAGTTACAAAAGGCAGTAGTATGTGGGCAACTAATTCCTGGGTCCAGATTACAGCCTTTTTTGTGTGTATCGGTGCATGGTTTATTACCGGAAAACAAAACTTTACAGGAATGTTTCATATAGAAAATAAGTATATGTTACTTGGAGGGGTTATAGGAGCCTTTATTACATTAACGGTAATAAAAAGTATGGACGCTCTTGGACCTGCTCAAGCAGTTATGTTAATAGTAATCTCTCAAATAATTGTTGCGTATTTAATAGAAGTATTTGGTTTGTTTGGAGTGGAAAAAGTTGCTTTTCAGTGGAGAAAAGTAATAGGGGCTTTGGTAGCAATTGTTGGAATATTTATTTTTCACAAATAAATGGTAAAAATAATCTTAAAAATGTTCAAAATTGCAGTTGATAAGTGTAATTTATTTTTGTACAATTAAGTGTGAACGTTCATAGGGAAACTCCGAAAGGAGAATGGATGTTTAACAATAAAATATTAAAATTTGCAGTTATAATAGTTATGTGCATTGGTCTTATGGCATGCAAAAAAGATGATGATTTGATTGAATTGACACAAAACAGACAGGATGTTACCACAGTAGAGAAAAATCAGGAAACAGGGCAGATAGTAGTGTATATAAACGGTCAGGTAAAGAAACCCGGAGTGTACAAATTATCAAAAAATTCCAGATTGTATCAGGTAGTTGATATGGCAGGTGGTATGACAAAAAATGCAAAAAAAGAAGCATTAAATCTTGCAGAGACTGTAGTTGACAGTCAGAATATTCATGTAATGTCAAAGAGGGAATACAAGAGGAGTGTCTCAAAAAACTCATTCCAAAAAGATAGTGAAATCAGTGAGGCAAGGAACGATAGTGGAAAGTCGGGCCTTATAGATATTAATACTGCAACAAAGGAGACACTGACAACACTTCCCGGTGTTGGAGAATCAAAAGCAGCGGCAATTATAACATACAGAGAGGAAAATGGTCAGTTTTCCACTATAGAAGATATAAAGAAAGTGTCAGGAATAGGTGATGCCACTTATGACAATTTAAAGGATTTAATTACAGTATAGATAGAAAGGGAATAAAATGAAGGCTTTAGTAGTAGATGATGAGAAGTTAATCGTAAAAGGATTAAAATTCAGCCTTGAGCAGGAAGGCTATGAAGTTGACTGTGCATACGATGGTCAGGAGGCAGTTGATAAAGCCAAAGATAAAGAATATGACATTATTTTGTTGGATTTGATGCTTCCTGTCTTTGATGGATATGAAGTATGTAGACAGATTAGAGAATTTTCGGACATGCCTATTATTATGCTTACGGCAAAAGGTGATGACATGGACAAAATTTTAGGACTGGACTATGGAGCTGATGATTATATTACAAAGCCTTTTAATATTCTCGAAGTAAAGGCAAGAATTAAGGCGATTATAAGAAGAAACAGAAGAAAAGCACCTGTAGCAGAACCAAAGCCAAAGATTATCACGTCAGGGAAAATGAAACTGGATATTGAGGCAAAACGTTTGTACATAGATGAGAAAGAAATCAGACTGACAGTAAAAGAATTTGATATTTTAAAACTATTAGCTGAAAATCCTGGAAAGATTTATTCAAGGGAACAACTTCTTACAATAATCTGGGGAACAAAGTATCCGGGAGATGCAAGAACTGTTGATGTAAATGTTAGAAGATTAAGAGAAAAAATAGAGGAAAACCCTGCAAAGCCGGAGTATGTTCATACAAAGTGGGGCATGGGTTATTATTTTCAAGGATAAATAAATGAAAAAGAAACCAATTGAAAGATTAATAAATGTATTAAAAAGTTTTAGATTTAGAGTATTTGTTATTGTAACATTGAGTATAATGATTCCTTCTTTTATTTTTGGAGTTTTATTTTATAACATCAGTGTTGGGGAGTTTCAAAGCAAAAAGATAGACAGACTGAAAATCAACAATACTATGTTGGTAAACAGCATAATCAGCGAGGGATATCTGGATGAAAATACAGAATCAACAACTGTTGAAACACAGATAGCCCACCTTGCAGGTGAATACAACTGCAGAGTGCAGATTATTAACAGTCAGTATGTGATTGTGTCTGACACTGAAAAAAGTGAAGTTGGAAAATCAAGTGTTGCTGAAAATGTTATTAAAAGTATGTCAGGAAAGGACATATACATAAATAACGAAGATAAAGGCTACGTTGAGTTCGCAAAACCCCTTACAGTGGCAAACATTAATCAGACCGGAAAAAAAGTGAATAAAACCGTAGGCGTACTTTATATCAGATATGCTATGGAAGATGTATTTGATTATAAGAAAAATATGGAAGAGATAGTTATTATTGCTGAGGCCATTTTAACGTTATTTGCTTTAATATCCGGCTGGGCATGTGCAATGTTGTTTAACAGACCGATAAAACGTATACACAAAACGGTAAGGGATATTGTATCGGGATCTTATGATTCTCATTCAAAAAACAATGAGAGTGGAGAGCTTGCACAGATTAATCAGGACTTTAGTCATTTTATGGATAGAATGAGAAAACAGGAGCAGGCAAGGCAGGAGTTTGTTTCAAATGTATCCCATGAATTAAAGACGCCAATTACATCTATGAAGGTTCTTGCAGAATCTCTAATAGGAAACGAAGGAATGCCTGAAGAATTGTATCAGGAATTTTTAAGGGATATATGTAAAGAAATCGACAGAGAGAATGATATTATTACAGACTTACTTGATTTGGTAAAAATGGAAAAGCCTGATTCAACATTAAATATTTCTACAGTCAATATTAATGAAATTTTGGAAACTGTCTTAAAGAGACTTAAACCAATTGCTGAAGATAAAAACATTGAGCTGGTATTTGAAAGCTTCAGACCTGTTATTGCAGATGTTGATGAATTAAAATTTGCAAGTGTTTCTACAAATCTGGTTGAAAATGCAATAAAATACAACAACACAGATGGAACAGTTACAGTTTCGTTAAATTCAGATCACCAGTATTTTTATCTTAAAGTAATTGACACCGGAATCGGTATTTCAGAAGAAGATCAGGAACGTGTATTTGAAAGATTTTTCCGCGTTGACAAGGCAAGGTCAAGAGAAACAGGTGGAACAGGACTGGGTCTTGCAATTGCAAAAGATATTGTAAAGAAACATCATGGTTCAATAAAGATTCATAGTAAAGAAGGGGAAGGAACAACATTTATTGTTAGAATTCCATTAAAGTATATTGCATAAAGGATGAGAATATGAAAAGAGTATACAGATTGTTAAGTCTTTTGCTTTGTATGACATTTGTATTGGGTTTTTCTTCATGTGGCAAAGATAGTACAAAAAAGAATAATATAACAATTTATGGTGTGTCAAACAAAAACACAGGACTTGTAACGGCAGAATATCAGAATAAATCTTCAGGTGGAAACAAGTTGATAGAGGAGTTGCTAGGCAAACTGACCACAACGGATAAAAAAAAGAAAATGGACAGTGCAATTCCAACAGAGGTCACTGTCAATGGTTACGATTTAACAGATGGAATATTAAAAATAGATTTTAACAACAAGTATTATGAGCAGTCTGTTAAAAGAGAACTTTTGTGTAGGTCAGCAGTGGTTTTGACTCTTTCACAAATAAAAGAAGTAGAATATGTGGCGTTTACAGTTAATGGCAAGCCATGCAAAAGACAGGATGGCGGATATTTAAATGCAATGGAGGCATCTGACTTTGTTATGAACCTTGGAAAGACCAATGCAGCAATAAAGTCTGACTTTACGTTGTATTTTGCAAATGAAAAAGGTACTGCATTGAAAGAATATTATCTAAAGAGTGTAGATTATGGTAACAAATCAAAGGAAAGATTTATTGTAGAAAAATTAATTAAAGGACCTGAGAAAAAAGGCTATAGTGCTGTTTTATCAAATAAGGTAAAAGTGGTAAGTGTGGTTACGGCAAATGGAATCTGCTATGTAGACTTTGATGGAAGTTTTTTGACGGAACAAAGCAGGGCATCTGCTCAGGTGGTTGTGTATTCTATTGTAGATTCACTTCTTGAACTTGATGGTGTTCATAAAGTTCAGATTAGTGTAAATGGTGATACAACAGAAAAGTATGACAATAAGATTTCGCTATCTCAACCATTTATTAGAAATTTGGATATTATAGAAAAATAAATAAATAAGGAGAACAGTTATAAAACGACCAATTTTTTATTTTTGTTTGGCTTTTGTACTTGGGGAGTTTATAGCTGTGAATGATTTGAAATGGGCAATTGTAACAGTTGTCACTATATTGATTATAATTAAAATCATCACAAAAATTAAAATATTAGTTTTTGCGATGATTTTTTTCTTTATTATTTTGGGATACATTGTTACAGGTAATGAGGAAAAGAAGCAGGTTAGTATTTCTTCTTTAGACAATATAAATGTTGAAATTACAGGAAATGTCTATAAAATTGAGCATGCAAAAACGGGATATAATATTTTTTTACAAAATGTAAAAGTGAAAAATAATAATTACAAACAGATACTTGTTACCACAGGAGATGTTTCAAACATTCATATAGGAAACTGCTTAATAGTAAAAGGAAAATTTAAGATATTTAAGAAAAATACAAATCCCGGAAACTTTGATAGCAGGTTATATTATATGTCAATGGGACTTTATGGACAAATAAAAGCTTCAGAAATAGTAGTGGAATCAGATACTAAAGATATTTTAAGAGATAAACTTTATATATTGAAAAAGCAAATAGAAGTTAATTTGGATAATGTATGTAACAAAAAAGGTTATTTTAAAATATTTAAAAACAAAAATAAGATTTTTCAGGCAATGGTGCTGGGGGACAAAAGTGAAATGGATGAGGAAATCATTGAACTTTATTCCGTAAGTGGCATTGCACATGTGCTGGCAATTAGTGGGTTACATATTAGCATTGTTGGTATTTATATATATAAATTATTAAGAAAAAAACAAGGATTTGCAGTATCAGGGGCAGTTTCAACAGTTATTGTTATATGTTTTGGAATTGTGTCAGGTATGAAAATAGCAACAGTTAGAGCACTGACAATGTTTTTGTTAAGATTGCTTGGAGATGCCATAGGAAGAAATTATGATTATTTAACGGCAATGTCATTTGCAATGTTGATGATGATTACTACTAATCCGTTTATTATTTATAATAGCGGTTTTCAAATGACTTTTCTTGCAATTTTTTTCATTTCAATATTGTGGGAAAGAGTGCAGTATATTTTGGAAATTGAAAAACATAAAAAAAAGGAGGAAATCAGAAAAACAGCAAACGAAAAAGTAAAAGGAAATGAGGAATATAAAGAGAAAGGAAATATAAAAATAAAACAGTGGCTTATAAAGGTAAAGATAACATTATTAAACCAGTTAATATTTGGCATATCAATTTCAATATTTATGTTGCCAATAATAGCATATTTGTATTTTCAAATTCCAACATATTCATTTGTGTTAAATATGTTGGTTGTTCCGCTAATGAGCGTAGTAGTTGTGTCGGCTGTTTTGGGTATGGTTTTGTCTTTTGTGGGAGACATTGTTAGTGCAATAAGTTTGTTTCCCGGAGTATTAATACTTGAGTTGTATCAGAAAATCAGTAGTTTTATATTAAAGGTTCCATATGCAAATATAATAGTGGGAAAGCCATATCTGTGGTTGGTTATTTCTTATTATGTGTTAATTATTCTTATTGTGTTTGTTTTAGAAAAATTAAAGAAAAATAATGAAAAAAAGATAAAGTTAAAGATGAAAAACATTTCAACAAAAGGAATTTCAGTAAGAAAGTTAAAGTTGAAACACAAAGAATTAAACAGAACAAAAAACAAATTTCCGGTTGTTTTGATTGTAGCAGTTTCGCTGCTGGCATATTTAATATATGTTATGCCATCAGAATATGAAAGGGTTTTTGAAACAAAAGTGCTTTATGTTACAGCAGTTGATGTGGGACAGGGTGATGGGATATTTATAAAAACACCAGGTGGAACAACCATTACAATTGATGGTGGAAGCACAACAGAAAAAGATGTGGAAAAATATAAGATTAGTCCCTTTATAAAATATACAGGTACGGGGCTTATTAATTATGCTGTGATGACACATGCAGATGAAGATCATATAAATGGCTTGGTAGAACTACTTAAAAAATCAAAGCATAATAATATAAAAGTTAAAAATCTGATTTTGCCTGATATTAAAGTCAAAGATGAAAAATATATGGAATTAAAGGATATTGCTGAAAAAAACAGTGTGAATGTTAAATATATAAGTGCAGGTGTAACATTGAAAATTGATGATATTACATTTGAATGTATACATCCTGACAGAGAATATTTGGCAGAGGATAGAAATGATTATTCTACAGTATTAAATATGAAATATAAAAAATTCTCCATGCTTTTTACAGGTGATATTTCAGAGAAAGTAGAGGAGAGACTGATTGAGAATGAACGTATATCCAAGGTGACGGTTTTAAAAGTGGCACATCACGGTTCAAAATATTCCACAACAACAAAACTGTTGGAAAAAGCAACCCCACAATATGCCATTATTTCTGTTGGAGAATATAATAGGTATGGACACCCTACAAAGGAAACATTATCAAGACTTATAAACCAAAAAATAAAAGTATTTAGAACCGATGCAGATGAGTCTGTTACCATAAAGACTGATGGAGAGACTATGGATATAACAGGGCAAAATAAACCAATTGCCATTTATAAATAAATCTAATAAAATAGTAAAGGTATATTAAAAGACAGAGGGTAAATAATTGAAAACATTAACAGCAGATATTAAAAATAGGACTTTTAAAAATGCTTACCTGATATGTGGTGAGGAAGAGTACCTGAAACTAAATTATAAAAATCAGTTAATAAAAGCCATTACAGATGATAACACGATGAATTTGGCATTATATGAAGGAAAGAATATTGATATAAATGATGTAATAGATAATGCCGAAACATCACCGTTTTTTGCGGAACACAGACTTATAGTAATGGAGTCTACAGGACTGTTTAAAAGTGGTGGAGAACAGTTGGCAGAGTATATGTCAAAAATCCCTGAAACAACGATTTTTTTGTTTGTAGAAGACAATGTGGATAAGCGCAGCAAGATGTACAAGGCTGTAAAAGCAAACGGGTACATTTGCGAAATAAATAGACAGACAGAAAAAGACCTTGAAATATGGGCAGCCAGAATATTTGCTTCAGCAGGAAAGAAAATAACAAAGGCTAATATGGCATATTTTATTTCTAATGTTGGAACGGATATGGAAGTGCTGTCAAATGAAATCGAAAAACTTATTAGTTATGATTTAAATAAAGAAGTAATATCAAAGGAAGATATTGACGCCGTTTCAATCAAGCAGTTAAGTGTGAGAATTTTTGACATGGTGGATGCAATATCTGTTAAAAACCAGAAAAAAACACTGGATTGTTATTATGAACTTATCGAAGAAAAAGAACCACCTATGCGTATTTTGTTTATGATTGCAAGACAGTTCAATTTAATTTTGCAGGCAAAGGATTTGTCGGCAAGAGGAATGGGAAAAGACCAAGTGGCAAATATTATGGGGGTTCAGGGCTTTATTGCATCAAAAAGCATAAATCAAAGTAGAAATTTTTCGGTAACAGAACTAAAAAATGCTTTAGCAGACTGTGTGACAACAGAGGAAAGCATAAAAAAAGGTATAATGGATGAAAATATAGGAGTTGAAATGCTTCTTATAAAATACAGTAAGAAAAAGTAACAAAATAAAACGCCGGTCACTGACCGACGTTTTATTTTGTTACTTAATCTGATTAAGCAATTGTGTTTACTAATTTTGTTAATCTTGAAACTTTTCTAGCAACGTTGTTCTTGTGGTAGATACCCTTTGAACCAGCCATTGTAATAGCCTTTGTAGCTGCCTTTAAAGCTTCATCAGCTGCTGCCTTGTCGTTAGCTGCTACTGCTGCTTCAACTTTTTTGATTGCAGTCTTAACTGCTGACTTAACGCCTTTGTTTCTTTCGTATCTTGTCTGATTAACTAAAATTCTTTTCTTTGCTGACTTAATGTTTGCCATTGTCATTACCTCCGCGATAAATATAATAATTTGATTTCCGTTGAGAGAGATTGGAAATCAGTTACCGGTCTGCGTTATTTGGAATATGCGGACTAAACGCAGACATCAAGAATTATTGTAGTAGAAATGCAAAATATTGTCAATACTAAAAACAAACTAATGTAATAAATCTAAAAACAAACAGTGATGATAAATTTTAAACTGCTACAGATTAACTTACAAATAGAAAAATAACTTATATAATTGCTGTTTAATATTAAAATAGTACATTGAAAAACTAAATGAAAATATAATTAATGGAGGAAAATCATGAAAAATATTTACACAGACTTGGCATTGGAGGAAAGAGAAAGATTTGAAAGAAATGTAGAAATAGAAGGAGTGGAAATAAAAAAAGATTATACAAAAGGCATAAACTTAACCACAACAACAGTTAAAATCCTAAATAAGAATGGAGAAAAAGCCATGAAAAAACCAATAGGTACTTATATAACCATGGAATCAGGGCTTTTAAAAGAAACAGAAAATAGTAATCAAAAGAAAATCAAAGACATATTATCAGACAATTTATTAAATTTAACAGGTGATGTTAATGGCAAATCCATATTGATAGTGGGGCTTGGAAATTCCCTTGCAACACCTGATGCACTTGGTCCTAAAACAGTGGAAGGAATTCACTGCAAAGATAATGTATATTGTATTGCACCAGGAGTTTTAGCCCAGACAGGAATGGAGACATACGATATTGTAAAAGGTATTGTGGACCAGGTAAATCCGGACATAATTATTGCAATAGACTCTCTTGCTGCAAGAAATGTAAGAAGAATAACTACAACCATTCAGATTACTGATACAGGAATCACTCCTGGATCAGGTATTGGAAACCATAGAAAGGGATTAAATATGGACAGCCTTGACAAAAAGGTTGTGGCAATAGGAGTGCCTATGGTGGTTAGTGGGGCAACTATTGTAAATGATACAATGGAGAATCTTATTAAAATATTAACTCATGTGAAAAATAATCCTATTTCAAATTTTTTTAAAGATTACACTACACAGGAAAAATATCAGCTTTTTGAAGAATTGTTGTCCGAGGAAACAGAGCAGATGTTTGTAACGCCAAAGGACGTTGATGAAATAGTAGACAATTTAAGCAAAATTATTGCAGGTGGAATTAATCAATATTGCAGGCAGGTTTTGGCATAAGAAAATAAAGCAGGCATATAATATAATAATGGACAAAGGTGAGGTGTGGGTGTGCAAAGAAGAATGTATTTTAATAGAAGAAAATCATTGAAGATAAATACATCAGGTATGTATTTTAGACTGTTTGTTAAAGTTATCATAATTATTCTTTGCGCATACATATCATTAAAATGCCTTAATATAATAACTAACAATAAAACAAAGGAAGTAACACTGACAGCAATTAGCAGTACATCTAAAATAATAGCTAAAGAAATAATCGGAAACAGAAGCATTATGAATCAATATCAGATTTTTCTTGAAAATAATACAACCTTGTCGGAACAGGCAAAAAAGCAGGCGTTAAACAAGATTGTAAGTGAATATATGAAATACAGTGAGTATACCTATAATACTGAAGACCCCGGATATGAACAGGTGGTGAATCTGATATATGAAAAAACAAATGAGGAAGAAACTACAGTACCCGAAACTACCAAAAAGAAAAAAGAAAATAAGAGAGAAACAAAGGTGAAAAAAGCAAGTGGAAAAGTTATGGTTCCAATGCCAAAAATCAAAGGAAAACTATATACAGCATCAAATATTGGAACTTTTGATAGCGTTAAAAGTAAGTATTATATTGTTACAGCGGCAACTACTTTAACAGAAAACGATTTGCCATTGCAAAAAGCATTAACAGAAAAATTTAAAATAAAAGGTAACAGTAAAAAACCACAAATTTTAATATATCATACACATTCCCAGGAAGATTTCAGTAACAGCAATGGAAATGAAGCAACCACAATTATTGGGGTGGGAGACAGGTTATGCAAAGTATTAAAAGAACAGTTTGGATATAATGTTATTCATGACAAATCAACTTACGATATAGTAAACGGAAGTCTTGACAGAAACGAGGCGTATGATCAGTCAAGAGAAGGTGTGAAAAAGATATTAAATAAGTATCCTTCAATTAGTTTAATTTTGGATATTCATAGAGACGGTGTATCTCAAAATACAAGACTGGTGACTGAAGTAAATGGAAAAAGCACAGCACAGGTAATGTTTTTTAATGGAATGTCCAGATTTAAAAATACGGGAAATATAGATTATTTATATAACCCATATTTATATGAAAACCTTGCACTTACTTTGCAAATGAAAATAAATGCAGAGGCATATTATCCGGGATTTGCAAGACATAACTATGTAAATGCATATAAATACAATCTGGATTTGTGCAGGCAGTCCATGTTAATAGAAGTGGGAGCGCAGACCAATACATATCAGGAGGCGATAAATGCAGCAGAGCCACTGGCAAGGTTGATTGACATTGTAATGGGAAAATGATTGCACTTTAGCAATACCATGTGCAAAGCAATAGGATTCTGATTGTACTTTTAACTTCTTCATATGTAACAAAGGAAAAAGTGTTCGGATAATTATAAACATAATCAATTATTAATAGTGGAATGAAAAATCAGAATCCTGAATATATAGTGAAAAATTCTATTTAGTTCCTGTAGAACCAAAACCACCAATACCTCTTACAGTGTCAGAAAGCTCATCAACTTCATTAAAGTCAACATGTAAAAATGGAGCAACAACCATCTGGGCAATTCTATCTCCCGGTTCTACAGTTTTTTCGTCCTTAGAATGATTGTAAAGAGCCACTGTGATTTCTCCACGATAATCTGCATCAACTACACCGACTTTGTTGGCAGGAGCAAGCCCCTGTTTACATGAAAGACCACTTCTTGCATAAATAAGACCTGCATATCCCATAGGAATTTCCATGGCAATACCGGTTCCAATAAAAGCAGTCTCCTGTGGCTTTATAGTAATAGGCCCATCGGTACAAGCATATAAATCAGCACCTGCAGCATACTCAGAACCATAAGTTGGAATAATTGCATTTTCTTTTAACTTCTTTATATTCATAAAATTTATCTCCTTAACCAATAATCAATTAATCTATCTTCTTAAAAATTCATAAATAAAACATAATAGTATATTTATATGACAATAAAAGACAATAAAAATCCCCCCACAACAAAAAAATTATATTCATATTCCCACTGTCGATATCCCCGTTGGAGCCTTTCACACAATTAAACGAAAGTGCTTCAAACCCCGTCGGTCCATAAAGGCGCTTAGTCGGCTTTATAGGACCGCTACGAGGGTTTGGCAGCGGGAGCGTGCTTTCGTTAATGTGTGAAAGGCTCCACAGTGAAACCCGGCAATTAAAACTATAATTTTTTCTCCCACAGTACGATTTTGCCTGTAGCAAGGGTTTCAGGAACCTTTATTAGTCTTTGATTTTCAGAACCTCTAAAAACCAAGTTGAGATTTTTAAGAGATTCAATAAACGGACCGTCAACCAACACGTCAATATATGACAATAATTCTTTAGTTTCAGGCCATTCTTTGTACATATGAGCCATAACATCCTTTTCAAATTCATAGCCGGTAAAACACCAGATGGTTTTGTCGGGGTAAACTTCTTTTATTTTACGGACAAGTGGCAGAAGCCCTTTTTGGTTTATATGTTCCAAAGGTTCGCCACCTAAAAGTGTTACACCTGCGTATGCACCAAAACTTAATGTATCAATAATGTAGTCAATAGTGTCCTGTGTAAACTCTTTTCCAAAGTTAAAATCCTGAGCCTGTTCATTAAAACAGCCGGGACATTTGTGGGAACATCCGCTTACAAAAAGAGAAACGCGAATGCCCGGACCATTGGCAACATCGTATGTTTTAATTTCGGCATAGTTCAAAAGAACCACCTCCTATTTGAATAATTAGCGAATATTGTCCTTAACAGCTTTTGCAACAATATCTGCAACCTGAGGGTCAAATGCCTCCGGTAAAATATTTTCATCACTTAACTGATCATCAGGAACAAGTGAAGCAATAGCAAGAGCAGCAGCAAGTTTCATATCTTCGGTAATCTGTTTTGCACGACCTTCCAAAGCTCCCTTAAAAATACCAGGGAAGGCAACAACATTGTTTACCTGATTTGGAAAATCAGAACGTCCTGTACCAACAACCCTTGCACCGGCAGCTTTTGCTACATCAGGCATAATTTCAGGGACTGGATTTGCCATTGCGAATATAATAGCATCTTTATTCATAGTATTTACCATATCAGTATCAACCATATTTGGAGCAGATACACCAACAAAAATATCAGCACCAACCAATGCATCAGCAAGTTTTCCGTTTTTACCTGATAAATTTGTAACCTGAGCCATTTCTTTTTGTGCCCAGTTTAAATCTTCTATATCTTTTGAAAGGATACCATATAAACCACAGATTGTAACATCTTTAAATCCGTAATTAAGCAAAAGTTTGCAAATGGCAATGCCGGCAGAACCGTCACCGTTAATAACAACTTTACAGTTTTCTTTTTTCTTACCAACAACTTTTAATGCATTGATAATACCTGCAAGTACAACAATGGCAGTACCATGCTGGTCATCGTGGAAAACCGGAATGTCAAGGATTTCTTTAAGTCTGCTTTCGATTTCAAAACATCTTGGAGCTGAAATATCTTCAAGATTGATTCCGCCAAATCCCGGGGCAATGTTTGCAACTGTTTTTACGATTTCATCAGTATCCTGTGTGTCAAGACAGATTGGAACTGCATTAACTCCACCGAATTCCTTAAATAAAACAGCTTTGCCTTCCATAACAGGCATTGCAGCTTTAGGACCAATGTTTCCAAGACCAAGAACGGCACTTCCATCTGATACTACAGCTACAGTATTTGCCTTCCATGTATATTTGTATACATCATCAGGATTGTCAGCAATCTTTCTACATGGCTCTGCAACTCCGGGAGTATATGCCAATGATAAATCTTCTCTTGATTTTACATGGAATTTTGCCTCAGTGCTTAATTTGCCATTCAATTTCTCATGTAATTTTAATGCTTTTTCGTCTGTTGTCATGATAAACCTCCATAATTTAAAGTAATATGCCCTGCCACCTGCCAAAGAAAGTGGCATAACCTTGTATCTATATGCCTTGCACCTGCCTAAGAAAGTAGTGCACCCTGCACTGATGTGCTTTTTACCATGGTACAAAGCAATAGGGCAATCAAATAAATTATATCATAGTTTAAAAATTAACACTATGATTTTTTATGTTATTGTGTTAGAATAAGGTATAGTTAAAGAATCAAGAAATTCACAAGGGAGTTCCCCTACATTTTCCATAAAAGACAAAACTATATATTTTACATGCGAAAGGAGTTTTTATGAGAGAAAAATTACAGTCATTGCCGGTTACTCAATTAAGGGAAATTGCAAAGACAAATGGAATAAAATCAGTTACAACTTTAAGGAAGCAACAACTTATAGATATGATTCTTGAAGTTGCACAGAAAAAAGAAGCTGCTCAGGAAAATCAAAAAGAAACAAAAAAAGAAATTAAAAAAGAAGTTAAACATAAAACAAATGAAGTAAACGAAGAAACTTCAAAAGAACAGAATGGTTCAGAATCCGAAAATAGAGAACAGGCTCAGGATGATAACAGGAAAAGAAGACACCACAGAAATAGTGAGGCACCTGCGGAACACAAAAATGAAGTTCCAAATGAAAATGGTACTGAACGTACAGGTATTCTTGAAGTTATGCCGGACGGATTTGGATTTATAAGATGTGATAATTACATGCCCGGAGATGATGATGTATATGTTGCTCCGTCTCAGATTAAAAGATTTAGACTTAAAACAGGAGATTTCGTAACAGGTCGTGTTAGAGAAAAAAGAGAAAATGAAAAGTTTGGGGCATTATATTATGTAGATAAAATAAACGGCGAAGGTCTTGATAAAGTATTATCCAGACCCAATTTCGAAGATTTAACTCCAATTTTCCCAAATGAGAGACTTCACCTTGAAACAGATGGACATAGTACAGCCATGAGAGTTATGGATTTGGTTAGCCCTATTGGTAAGGGACAGCGTGGTATGATAGTTTCTCCACCAAAGGCAGGTAAAACTACATTATTAAAAGAAACAGCAAAGGCTGTTCTTAAAAACAATCCGGAAATGGAAATGATTATTTTATTAATTGATGAAAGACCGGAAGAAGTTACAGATATTAAAGAAGCTATTGTTGGAGATAATGTTGAAGTGATATATTCAACTTTCGATGAACTTCCTGAACATCATAAAAGAGTTTCGGAAATGGTTATTGAAAGAGCAAAAAGACTGGTAGAACATGGAAAAGATGTAATTATTTTACTTGACAGTATTACCAGACTGGCAAGAGCATATAACATGACAGTTCCACCAAGTGGACGTACTTTATCAGGAGGTCTTGATCCGGCAGCACTTCATATGCCAAAAAGATTTTTTGGAGCAGCAAGAAACATGCGTGAAGGCGGAAGTCTTACAATTCTTGCCACAGCACTTGTCAATACAGGAAGTAAAATGGATGACGTAGTATATGAAGAATTTAAGGGAACAGGTAACATGGAACTGATTCTTGACAGAAAATTATCTGAAAAGAGAATATTTCCTGCAATTGATATTACACAGTCAGGAACAAGACGTGAGGATCTACTTTTAAATAGTGAAGAGCTTGGTGCTTCATATATCATAAGAAAAGAAATGAACAGTATGAGAAAAGAAGAAGCTGTTGAACAGATATTAAGTCTTTTCTCAAGAACAGCAAATAATGAAGAGTTTATAGCAAAAGTTGGTAAAATAAGATACAATCCGGGACATTCAAGAAGATAGGTTTTATTTCTTTTATAAAAATATGAAAAATATGAGAAAAAAGGGGTTGCCAATAAACAATACCTATGTTATACTATCTAGGCTATTGAGTAAAAACGGATTGGCGTTGCCAATATGCATAAAAAAAATTAAAGAGGTGAATGTAATGAGAGAAGGAATCCATCCAGATTACCAGGAAGCAACCGTTACATGTAACTGTGGTAACACATTCGTAACAGGTTCAACTAAATCAGAGCTTCATGTTGAAATTTGCTCAGCATGTCATCCATTCTACACAGGACAGCAGAAAGCTGTTTCAGCTCGTGGTAGAATTGATAAGTTCAACAAGAAATATGGTATCAAATAAGTTTTTAAGGATAACAGGTTGAGAAGCAATTCTCAACCTATTTTCATAATTATATATAATTTACAAAGGTGAAATGCATGAAGAATAATAAACTACGTTCTTCCGGAATTGGCGGTCAGGCTGTTATGGAAGGCATTATGATGAGAAATAAAGACAAATATGCCGTAGCGGTAAGACAACCGGATGGCTCAATTGTTGTAGATGAACAGGAATACAAAGGACTTACAAGTAAGTGTAAATTATTTCAGTTACCTTTTATCAGAGGTATTTTCAGTTTTATAGATTCATTGGTATTAGGTGTAAAGACTCTTACATTTTCAGCACAGTTTTTTGATGAAGATTATGAGTCAGAACCAGATAAGTTAGAACAGTGGTTGTCAGCAAAGTTTGGTGATAAGGCAGAAAAAATAATTATGGGATTTACAGTATGCCTTTCAGTGATTATTGCTGTTGCATTATTTATGGTATTGCCACTGTTTATTGCAGATGTTATGGAAAGATATGTGTCCTGGGTAAGACCTGCACATGTACCTATCATAGAAGGGATTGTAAAGATAGTATTATTTATAGCCTATCTTTTATTGATTTCACTTATGGATGACATTAAACGTACGTTTATGTATCATGGTGCAGAGCACAAGTGCATCAACTGTATTGAAAACGGACATATTCTGACAGTAAATAATGTTAAGAAAAGTTCAAGATTTCACAAAAGGTGTGGAACAAGTTTTCTGCTTATTGTTCTCGTAATTAGCATTTTACTGTTTATTGTAGTTACACCAAAAACAGTTTGGCTTAGATACTTAACAAGAATTTTATTAGTTCCTGTTATTGCAGGTGTGTCATATGAGTTTATTAGAAAAGCAGGTTCTTCAAATAATAAAATTATCAATGCTTTAAGTATGCCGGGACTTTGGATGCAGAAGATTACAACAAAGGAGCCAACTGAAGACATGATAGAAGTAGCAATCGAGGCTGTTGAGGCAGTTTTCGATTGGGAACAGTATTTAGAAGATAATGGTATTAATGCAAGAAAACCTAAAAAGGTAAAAACAGTACCGGTAGAAGAACAGCCGGTACCACAGGAGTACAAAAAAGTTAGAACAGGATCAGGATATAATTGGAAGTTTTAGTAAAAGAGTTAGTAGCAGAGGCTACAAAATTATTAAAGCAAAATAATATTTCAGATGCTGACACAGACAGCTGGCTTTTGGCGGAACATATTTTAGGGTGCACAAGGCAAAAGTATTTTATGAACCCTTCGCTAAAGGTAAATGATGACCTTGCAGGAACGTATAAAAGGGCAGTGCTAAAAAGAGCAAATCATACACCACTACAGCATATAACAGGTACACAGTGCTTTATGGATTATACTTTTAAAGTCAATGAAAATGTGCTTATTCCTAGACCGGAAACAGAATTGCTGGTTGACAGAATTGTAAGATTTGTAGGAGATAAAAAAGTTTCAGTTCTTGATATGTGTACAGGTTCAGGATGTATTGCCATTTCCATAGACAAAATGTGTGGCAGTGCTATTGTAGATGCTGTTGACATATCTGAAAAAGCATTGGATGTTGCAAAAGAAAATAATAAGATAAATAATGCAAATGTGCATTTTATTCATAGTGATTTGTTTGATAATGTTGAAAAAAAATATGACATTATAGTGTCGAATCCACCATATATTCCATCTGCAGACATTGATGAACTAATGGAAGAAGTAAAAAAACATGAGCCAACAATTGCTCTTGATGGGAAAAAAGATGGACTTTTATTTTACAAAAGGATATGTAGTCAGGCAAATGACTATTTAAATGAAAATGGAAAGATTTATTTTGAAATAGGATATGATCAAGGTGGGGCTGTAAAAAAATTACTCAAGGAGAACCACTTTAAAAATATTCAGGTATTAAAAGATTTATCAGGCTTAGACCGTATGGTTATTGCCGGAAAGGAATAGAGATGTTTGACAAATTAGATGGAATTTTAGAAAGATATAAGGAAATCATGGATCAGCTAAATGACCCAAATGTTGTTAGTGACCAGGCAAATTTCAGAAAACTTATGAAAGAACAAAGTGATTTGGCACCAATTGTTGAATTATACAAAAAGTATAAAGAAGCAAAACAGACAATTGAGGATAGTCTTTTTATTCTTGACGAAGAGTCTGATGAAGAAATGAGAGAACTTGCAAAAGAAGAAATGAATGAAGCAAAAGCATCAATTCCTGAAATGGAAGATCAACTTAAGATTCTTCTTTTACCAAAGGATGGGAATGACGACAAGAATGTTGTAGTTGAAATAAGAGGTGGCGCAGGTGGTGATGAAGCTGCTTTGTTTGCCGCTGAATTATACAGAATGTACTGTATGTATGCAGAAAGTCAGAAGTGGAAAACAGAAATGATTTCTGTGAACGAAAATGGTCTTGGAGGATTTAAAGAAGTTGTATTTATGATTAATGGTCACGGCGCATATTCAAGACTTAAATATGAAAGTGGTGTACATCGTGTACAGCGTATACCGGTAACAGAATCAGGTGGACGTATTCATACATCAACAGCTACAGTTGCAATTATGCCTGAAGCAGAAGAAGTTGACGTTGAGATTGATATGAACGATTGTCGTTTTGATGTGTTTAGAGCATCAGGAAATGGTGGACAGTGTGTAAATACAACAGATTCTGCTGTAAGACTTACACATATTCCAACAGGTATTGTTATTTCCTGTCAGGATGAAAAGTC
>OJUG01000592.1_pt1 | contig 54474 bp, 47 predicted proteins | sample 1599841 | NCBI WGS metagenome assembly OJUG01 (sample SAMN04168659, study PRJEB22393) | human gut metagenome | biome: human gut microbiome; feature: stool | host: Homo sapiens | collected 2014-05-12 | reverse complement strand
GAGCGCCACCTTGCCAAGGTGGAGGTAGCGAGTTCGAGCCTCGTCATCCGCTCCATATAAATCAAAATGACGCTTATTTAAAATTTTTTAAATAAAGCGTCATTTTATCAATAAGTTCAGCATATACTGAACTTAGAGATGGTGCCATAGCCAAGCGGTAAGGCAAAGGTCTGCAAAACCTTTATTCCCCAGTTCAAATCTGGGTGGCACCTCCAAACGAGAGTCGTGGGTTAAAGCCCGCGACTTTTTTTATTACGAGCACCGAAGCCTTGATTTGAACTGGGTCAACATCTGGGTGGTACCTCCAACTTACATTTGAATCACCGAGACACTATAATTAAACAGTGTCTCGGTGATTTTTTGTTAGACAGTTATAAGAAAATAAAAATAGCGTTCTTAACAAATTTGCTTAGATTTTAATACCATCTTATTAATAAGATATATGGAATAGTCTGTTGTCTCAATTTTCCAAAAGTTGTACATAAATTGACTTTTGTAATAACACTATACTAATTATAAATTTTTCATAAAAAGCTTAATATAGTAATATTAAGCATAAATAACCTCCTTTTGTGACAAAGTTTACGCTTTATTTCTCTTCTTGTTGCAGTGCAGATTTTAATGGACTATACTGATAGCAGTAAATGCATTTACTGTTCAGCTATTTTTAAATGTGAATACAATTCACGAAAAATTATAAAAAGGAGAAATGAATATGTTAAAGACAGCTAAAAATCGGAGATTGAAAAAGATTATTGCCGGTGTTGCAGCCACGACAATGGTAATTGCAGCAGGTTCTGCATTGGCAGTAAGTGCTGCAAACTATTATACTTTTGATCCAACAGTTGGTTTTAATACAAATATAGGTAATGGACAAAATATATATCAGACAACACGTCTTGAGCCTTACGCATACAATGAGTTTACAATACCTGCAAACGTTAGTGCCAAATCTTACGTTAGAATATCATGCACTGGTGCAGCAGATACTAAAGCTACAAATACTTATGCTGCTGCTAATTCTGCAAGAACTGTTAAATCCGACAGAGTAGTTGCAGCAGGATTAACTCCATATAGTATGAATATGTCTGTTACAAGAGGTAACCAACAGGTTGATAACTACTATACTGCACAATAATTGATTGTTCTATCTTGTAAATAGAATTTAAATAACCTCCTTTGTTTTTATGTGGATACATTTCACATTGAAATAGAGGAGGCTTTATATTTTCTATAAAACAAAATGGAATGAGAATGTATTTGAACGTAATTCAACTTGTTTTTTAGAATAATGCAATATTTTAAATTAATTTAACTCAAAATAATTGAAGTTACTTATTATTTATATATATAATTCGTCCAAAATACAATAAAAGAATCGTTATATTAATATTATATAATTTTCTAAAAATAAGATTTATTATAGTAAAATCAAACATAAAAAACGATAAATTGCGACAAAAATTATGCTTTATTCACTTTTTTGTTGCATATATTATTTTATAGTAATATACTAATTGTAGTAAATGCATTTACAGTAACAAAAATGTGAATTTAATTCACGTAAAAATAAAGGAGAAAAAATTATGGTAAAGACAGCAAAAAACAGAAAATTGAAAAAAATCATTGCAGGCGTTGCAGCCACAACTATGATTATTGCTGCAGGTTCAGCGTTGGCAGTAAGTGCTGCTAACTATTATGAGTTTGATCCATATGCTGCTTTTAGTCGAAATATAGGTCAAGGTACTAATGAGTATAGAGGAGGTGCTCAACTACCTCGTGCATATAATAACTTTACAATACCTGCAAATGTTAGTGCCAAATCTTATGTTAGAATCTCATCTTCTGGTGAAGCAGATGTTAAAGCTACAAATACTTATGCTGCTGCTAGTTCTGTAAGAACTGTTCAATCGGACACAGTGGTTGCAAATGCACTTCCATATAGTATGAACATGTCTGTTACAAGAGGTAACCAACAAGTTGATAACTATTATACTGCAGTATAAGTAATTGTTCTATACTTATTAAATAGCATCTAAATAACCTCCTTTGTTTTTATGTGGATGCATTTCGCATTGAAACAAAGGAGGGTTTTATATTTTTCAATAAAATAAACGGAATGGGGAATACATTTGAAAGTACTTCAACTTGTTTTTTTTAGAATAATACAATATTTTAAGTCAAATAAACTAATTTTTGTTTTATTTGTAATTGGCGGTATTTTGTGTTCTCTAACATTTATCTACTTCTATGGAAATATTATTACAATCAGAAATATATCCGGTTCTAATGAAGAACTTTTACGTAATTATGAAATATATCTTAATGAACCAGCAGAAGAGTTAAATCAAAATCAAAAAGCTATTTTAAATAAATATCCTGCAGAAAAATTAACTGTACAAAGTCAAATTGAACCATCTATGTTGGAAAGTAATGATATGGGGAATAGCTATAAAAATTATATAGCAAGAACGGATTCGGTATTTGTAGAAACTAGTTTATTAAAAACAAATTTAATTAGTAAAGAAGCAGGGCGTGTCCAATTTACAGATGAAGAACTGCAACAAAATTCTCATGTAGTTATTTTGCCCCCGGATTTTTTAAAAAGTCCGGATATCCCAAAATCTATAAAAATAATGGGTAAACCCTATGAAATTATAGGAATTAGCGGAAGCTCTAACAATTTATATATACCTTACACTGTATTTGAAGATGAAAATCTAAATATTAATCATATATCCTTAATGCTGAAAAATGAATTATCTGATCAAGAAAATATAGAATTTGAAAGTGAACTTCAAACAGCATTTCCTAATGCACGTATTGCTGGTTCCTCTATGTTAAAAGATAATATTAAAAAACAGGCACCAAACCAATTGTTTTTTGTATGTACCATATATTTACTGGCTATTTTTTCATTTATGTTTTTAATTAAATATATGATAGATAAAAATAATGGGGGCGATGTTATTTGTATATTAGTGGGTGCAACCAGGAAAACGATTATTAAAATTATTGTATTACAAAATATCATTTTAACATTTATTGTTGGAATTGTCGGTATAGCATTACACTGTGCTTTAAGAAATAATCTATTTGAGCTCATTAATACACAGCCTAATATTCAATACTATTTTACAGATTATTTATTAATTTTAGGGATGATGATAGTAATTTCTACAATTGCAATTATCCCATTTTTATGGAGTACATTTAGGCATTCTTTATTAGATTTAAAGAATAAATATATTTTGGAGGATTAATAAAATGAAAAATTTAAGATTAATCCTAGAAGTATATAAGAAAAATATCATTTCCTCTATATTTCTACTAACTATCTTTACAATATCTATTATTTATGCAGGTTTATCACTCGGACAATACAGATATATTACGTATACCAAAGATTTACTTGTACAGTCAAACTTACAAAACTCTATATTTTATATGCCTTCTGGTTTCTCTATGCAAATTACAAATTGGAGTTTGGAAGAATATCATGATGAATTAAATAAGGTGTATAATAATATTTTAGCTTATTCAGCTGTTGATAGTATCACAAAAAGTCCGTGGACAATAGGAGTAGATATCCAAATATATGATGATGCGCTATTAAACAGTTATCCGATTGAATTATCAGAAGGAAACTCTTTTAGTGATCATAATTCAGATTTAGATAATGGTTTTGAGGCTATTGTGGGCGGAAATCAGTACCAAAATGTTAAAGTAGGAGACATTATTTATGTACCTCTGTATGACACGGATAACAACAGCATCCCCATCCGTGTGATTGGTAAGACTTCTGATGTATTGTATCTCCCTAATTTTGGTATATCCAGTACTCAAATAGGCTCTCAGAATTTTTTACAGCAGAATAAATCCATTATTATACTAAAAAACACACCGGAGTTAATGAACTATGTAGAGCAATATACAGTACCTTCCAATATACCTAATTTTTTTGTAAATGTAAAACAAAATAGCTCTGAACAAGAAAAGGAAGAATTGTATCATTATTTGGATAAAAACGGAAGATATACTACATATGAGCAAATTTTAGAAAATTCTGATTTATATATTTCTGAAACTGCTAAAGCTACACTACCGTTGCCTTTATGTTTTTTATTCATTTCAACGGTAGCACTTATTACTATTTCAATTTTGTTTGTTCTAAAATCATTTAAACGTAACTGTATTTATTATTTATGTGGTTGCAATAAATTGCGGAGTTATTCGTATTTGGCCAGTGCAATAGGCGGTATTAGCATCGTTGCCGGTATTATTAGCGGATCAATAATAGGTAGTATGAATTCTATGATTGGTAGCAATATGCTGAATCTACAAGAATATATTTTTGACCAGATGAGTATATGGAGTATTATAATTTATATTATAATTGTGCTTATTGTTTCAATAGGTATACCATATTTAGTATATCGTAGGATGTCACCCATAGAGTTGTATAGGAGGGCACAATAATGATTGAATTAAAAAATATTAGTAAAAAATACGGAATGCAAGATAACGCTTTTTATGCACTGAAAAATATAAACATAGAGATAGAAGACGGAAGTTTTATTGCTATTATGGGAAGATCGGGTGCCGGCAAATCTACTTTACTCCAGATTATTGGGTGTTTAGACGTATTTGATAAGGGAGAGTATATCTTAGACAATTATAAAATTCAAGAAATGCATGATAGTCAATTAGCAAAAATACGTAATGATAAGATTGGTTTTGTATTTCAAGATTTCTCCTTATTAAACCAGCAAAGTGTATTATTTAATGTTATGCTTCCAATGTATTTTAATAAGACTCCTTATAAACAAATGAAAGAAAGAGCTATGCATTCTCTTGAGGTAGTAGGTTTACTGGATCATGCGAAGAAAAAAGCGCACCAGTTATCAGGAGGACAAAGGCAGCGTGTAGCAATAGCAAGAGCGATTGTAAATAGTCCTTCTATCATTTTGGCTGACGAACCGACTGGTGCCTTGGATAGTGAAACATCAAAACATATTATGGATTTATTTCAACGATTAAATGAAATAGGTTTAACAATTATAGTTGTAACTCATGACCAAGCAGTGGCAGATTATTGTTCACGAATTATTACGATAAATGACGGAAAAATTATTCAAAACAAAGAGAAAAATATAGTTTCATCTATATATTCATAATATGATATCTTATTTATATGTCGCAAAGAAATTCCAATACACTCTCATTTTATAAATTTGTATTGAACATGCCTTATATTTTATTATCAGTTTTAGTGTTAATAAAAAAGTGGCACTTCTCAAATGGATAATGGCAAGTATTTACTTGTGATTTTTTAAATCAGATTTGTAAAAAATTTGAGTATCTTTTCGGATTATATTGTAGTATCGCAACTTTTTCCTTATCCACTCATATGATATGCATGAGGTGAGTGGTTTTGAAGAAAAGATGTGATGCTGTTTTTGAAGGCGGAGGCGTGCGTGGTATTGGCTTGGTAGGAGCGGTATATCAAATGGAGCGCAGTGGCTATACATTCGGTAATGTAGCCGGTTCATCTGCGGGAGCAATTATAGCTTCTCTTTTGGCGGCAGGATATACAGGCGAAGAAATATACGAGGAAATGAAGCGTGTAAATTACTTTAAATTTAAGGAAAAACATCTGTTGGATTATTTCGGCATTGTAGGAAAACTGCTCAGCATTTTATTTCATTTTGGCATATACAGTGCAGATTATTTTGAGCAGTGGCTTACAGAACTGTTATCAAGAAAAGGAGTATACACGTTTGGTGATTTAAAATGCGGCTCACATACAGGATATTGTAAATATAGACTACAAGTAACGGCGTCAGATATTACGGATGAAGAGTTACTTGTATTTCCAAGAGATTTGCACAAGTTCGGCATTATGGCGGATATGTATCCTATTGCAAAAGCGGTGCGTATGAGCATGAGTATTCCTGTTTTTTATGAACCTTTTATATTAAGAGATCAAAGCGGAAAAAAACATTATATTGTAGATGGCGGCATGTTGAGCAATTACCCAATGTGGATATTGGATGAAGGTACGACAGAACCACAGTATCCCACAATAGGATTTAAATTTTGCGAACCAAAAGAATGTTCAACGCTTTGTAAATGTAACCGTATGAATATTGTAGAATATATGGGGCAGCTTGTTTCAACAATGATGGATGTTTATGATAAAGGGTATATTGCGCACTCACAAGGAGACTTACAACGTTCTATTCAGATTCCTGTTCACATTACAGTCAACGGTACAGACCAAAAAATACGAACCACGGATTTTGCGATTACTTCGGAAGAAAGCCAGGCACTTTTTCAAAATGGAGTAAATGCGGCAACGGAATTTTTGCAGCACTGGGACTTTCATGAATGGAAACAGAACTATCGATTTTCAGAGAAAAATAAAACCGACAGATAAACTCTGTCGGTTTTATTTTTTAATGATGGTGATGGTGTCCGTGCTCGCCTACTTTAAAGCAGTGTGTAATTGTGAAGTTTCTTCCTTCGTAAATGCCGTCCTTTTTATCGTTTGTCACGTGACGAACTATTAAACAATAAGTTCCTACCTTGTCAGGTTTCACTGTAAAGACACCATTTGCATCAGAAGTTATTTCTGTTTCTACCAATCCATTTTCAGACTGATAAATCAAAGTACCTTTGTGTGCATCGGCCGGTTTATCTTGCAGCATTAATTGCAATTTTAATTCGTGACCTACCACATAGTTTGGGTCGGAAACAGGAAGCAGATACATCTCTAAACCTTTGATTGGTGTTACTTCGGTATCGTGATGATGACCAACAGAAACGCAGGTAGTTGCATATTGGCAATAGTCGCGGACTTCGATGGCATCAGGATATTGCTCGCGTGTACCTAATTTATAATCTTCATTTGGATATTGTGCCCAACATTCGTCATAGCTGGTTACCAGCATGTGGAATCCTTCCTGATTTGTATCAGCGGTAATATCGTACCACAAATCTCCGCTTGGTTCGGCAGAAGCCTCAGCGCATGTGCCGTCCGGAGCATAAATATGATGTTTTAAATAATCTTTATTTGGAAGACCGTCTACTGCAAGGTTATGGCCCCATTGCATTTTTACCATAATAGGATCTCCTAAATGATAATGGGATGGGTATTCTTCCAGCCAGCCTTCATGACCGTATACCAATAGATGTGTTGTGTCTTTTATGTTGTTTTGTGCCATAATTGTTCACTTTCCTTTTCACAGTTTCATTGTGCAATATGCTTATTTACAATTTATCACATTTTGTAATGTGTTGCAATTCTTTCTTTTTCTCTTTTTGATAAATTTTTCTCATTATGAATGTTTCCGTCATGGAAGTTGCATAAGTAATGGGTTATAACATGTTAATCGTCTTCTGTTTTTTATTTGTGTTCTTTACACGAGAGAGTCGTTACCTCCATTTTAAATACGCATACGGTGTCAATCATTTTCTCACTAAATGTCCAATGGCTTTTATGTGTATTTTGATACATTAAGCATTGCAGAGCATGTTTTTTCTCTGCGTCGTTGTGTATCATAGAGACAATACCGTTTCCGATTATACTTTGAAATCCGACTGAATATTCACATGCGGTCTTTCCCTCATGCAATCGATAGCCTGTATCCAACTCAAATCCGACCTGGGCACAGGTTTCCATCAATTGAATTTTTTTACCTTGTTTTGCACTGTGAAAATAAAAAATTCGTGTTCCGGCTTTTTTCTCGTAACCAAAGCTTAATGGAACAATATATACGCTGCCTTTGTCGTAAAATCCCAAACGACAGCAGTTACAAGAAGCGATAATTGTGTCTATTTGGCAGTCATCCGTAACTTCTCGGTCTTTTCGTCTCATCATTGTTTCCTCCAAAATTTACTTAAGCATAGATTTATTTTACTATAAATCTTTCCTTTTTGTTATTTTTTTATTAAGAAAATGAAAATCGTAAAATTGTTGTAACGATTTTGTCATATTACTAGGTATTCTGTCGTTTATTTGATATGATAGGATAGGTGAATAAATCATGGAACGAAAACATTTGATACATACCATAGAACCTGTTTTCAATCAAGATTCCAAAGTGCTTCTGTTGGGAACATTTCCGTCTCCCAAATCTCGTGAGTTTGGTTTTTATTACAGTCATCCGCGTAATCGATTTTGGCCAATCATTGCAGATTTGTGTTCCTGCAATATTCCCATTACAAAAGATGAGAAAATACAATTCTTACTGGCACATAAAATTGCCCTTTGGGATGTTTTGCAGTCATGCTCCATTCAGGGGGCGGATGATGCCAGTATTCAGGAGCCGGTTGCAAATCCGATTCATATTCTTTTACAAAAGACCTCTGTGAAAGCAATATTTACTACAGGAAATAAAGCTGCTGCGTTGTATAAAACGTATTGTCTTTGCAAAACGGGCATTCCGGCATTTGTGCTGCCATCTACCAGTCCTGCCAATTGCCGCATGACATATGATAATTTAAAACAGGAATATGCAGTGATATTGCCATACTTACGATGAGAATGATTAAAGATATAAAAAAGACCTATACTATATCAGTATAGGCCAAAAAGCGAAACGTTAATTGAGTACTACCACACCTAAGTTCAAGTATGCTGCATAGATACACCATACCAAATATGGTATCATAAGATAAGCGCTTATTTTGTTTACTTTAGAAAACATGGTTATCATCAGCGTAACCGCACAAATTAATAAGAGTATCCAGACAAATGCAAATGTATATAACTGAGATTTAAAAAAGATAATGGGCCAAAAGAAATTCAACGCCAGCTGCAGAGCATAGACCCAAAAAGATACGCCGATGTAGTCTGATTTGGATGAAAAAATACCGTATGATGAGATACCCATTAACACATATAATATTGTCCAAACGATTGGGAACACAAATGCGGGAGGCGCTCCCGGCGGTAGTTGAAGCATAGAGTAGATTCCAACATCCGGTAATATAATCATTCCTGAAATAAACCCAATTAAGACAGGGACTAAAATACTTAGTAAAAAGGGTTTACATTTTATCACAAACATTCGCATCCTCCTTTACTCGTTTTTGTGCAGATAGAAAGATTCTGTACTTTTATTTGTATGCGTTAAGTACGAGGTTAGAAGTAAAAGTTCAGACAAATTTTATATTATATTCATAATCAGTTTGAATGGAAAATAGATTATGTTGCTATTTGGTGGAATTTAAAATATTTTTGTAATTAAGAGCAAAGGCTCTGTTTGTTTTAGGGAGGTTTCTCATGAGCAGAAATAATGTAAGGGATAAGAAAAATTTGATTATTACAATTATCGTAATTGTTCTCATTGCTGCAGTGGCTGCGGGACTATTTCTATTTTTTACATTATATGATTTTGGAGGTACCAATCGTTCAGGCTCAGACCAAACAACGCCGATAGATACCTTATCGCAGAGTACGTCAAATAATTCTGCGGCAAATACTTCATCTAATACGGCTGCATTTACTCAACTGGATGACCCGTTGCTTGTATTGGTAAATGCAGACCATAAAATGCCGGATGGCACTGATGATGGTGTGGTGGAACAGTATGATATTACGTTAGACAAACGTGCGTTAGATGCTTACGGACAAATGTATCAGGCCGCATCTCAAGACGGAATTACGTTATGGATATCATCAGGCTATCGTTCGCCAACCTTACAGGCACAATTGTATCAACAAGAAATTGACGATAACTTGGCCAAAGGTATGACAGAAAATGAAGCAGTGGAAGCTGCTGACAGGGCCGTACAAAAACCGGGTTACAGTGAACACAATACCGGTTTGGCTATGGATTTTAATACAGTTACCAATTCGTTTAAAGATACGAATACCTATGCTTGGCTTATGGAACATGCAGAGGATTACGGTTTTATACTGCGTTATCCTGAAGACAAAGAAGATATTACAGGCATTATGTATGAACCCTGGCATTTCCGCTATGTGGGAGTAGAGCATGCCAAAAAGATGAATGAGCTGCATATGTGTTTGGAAGAATATGTAGAGTATGTTCGTTCACAGCAATCGTAACAAGAAGTCCTGCCCAATACGCGGCAGGATTTTTTATATACTGATATTTTACGGGACTGATAGTTGATAAAGTTGTATTTTTTGGTATAATAAAAAGAATAAGTAATACGTGCCTAATACGTATTTTGCTATGGATATATTCCGATATGGCGAGAGGGGTTAAAAAATAGAAATGAAAGAAGTAAGAACAAGATTTGCTCCAAGTCCTACAGGATTTATGCATGTGGGAAATTTGAGAACAGCTTTGTATGAATATTTAATTGCAAAATCTTTGAATGGAAAGTTTGTACTGCGTATTGAAGATACGGACCAAGAGCGTTTGGTTGAAGGTGCTGTAGATGTGATTTATGATACTTTAAAACAAGTAGGTATCGTACATGATGAGGGTCCTGATGTAGGCGGACCATACGGACCGTATGTACAAAGCCAAAGAAAAGATATGTATTTGCCTTATGCACAGGAACTTGTAAAAAATGGGAAAGCATACTATTGTTTTTGCAGCAAACAACGTCTGGACAGCCTCAATGAAGGTGAAAATGTGTTTGGCGGATATGATCGTCATTGCCGCAATTTATCACAGGAGGAAGTGGACAAGCTTTTAAAAGAAGGCGTACCGTATGTGATTCGTCAAAAAATGCCTGTTACAGGTTCTACGACATTTGTAGATGCGGTTTATGGTGAAATTACCATTGAAAATTCCGAATTGGAAGATCAAATTTTGATTAAGTCTGACGGCTACCCAACTTATAATTTTGCCAATGTGATTGATGACCACTTAATGCACATCACTCATGTAGTACGCGGATGTGAGTACTTAACTTCTACCCCAAAATATAATTTATTATATGAAGCTTTTGGCTGGGAATTACCAACTTATGTGCATTTACCAATGATTATGGGTAAAAATGAGGATGGAAGTGTTTCAAAATTATCTAAACGTCATGGTTCTACAGGTTTTTCTGACTTGGTAAATGACGGCTATTTACCGGAAGCAATTATCAATTATATCGCGTTGCTTGGATGGTGTCCAAAAGATAACCAAGAAGTTTTTACACTGCAAGGGTTAGCAGAACATTTTTCTATTGACGGAATCAGTAAATCACAATCTATTTTTGACTATGATAAGCTGACATGGCTCAACGGAGAATATTTGCGCGCAATGACCTTAGAACAATTTACTCAACTTGCTATGCCGAGTTACAAACAGGTATTTCCACAAACAGATTTAAATTGGGAGGTGCTGTCTTCTATCTTGCAGCCCCGTGTTACCAAGTTAAATCAAATTGCAGATATGATTGGCTTTTTCAAAGAACTGCCGGAGTATTCTGCTGAATTGTTTGTCAACAAAAAAAGTAAAACCAATTTAGAGAATTCAGTTACTATGCTGGAAGCGGCGATTCCCGTATTGGAGCGTTTAGATACTTGGACGGTAGAGGCCATTCATGATACACTTTTGGCATTGCCGGAACAACTGGAAGTAAAAAATGGTACTTTGCTGTGGCCTGTACGAATTGCAGCGGCCGGTATGACAGTAACGCCCGGCGGAGCCATTGAAATATTAGCTATTTTGGGCAAAGAAGAAACATTAAGAAGATTGAATATCGGTTTGGAAAAATTAAAAGCAGAGAATAAAGAATAAGTGGGGAAACAGAATGAGTGAAGAACTAAAAAATGTAGAAGAAACACAAGAGGTTTGGAGCAACTTTATTCATGATTTTATAGAAGAAGATATGGCGCCGGGAGGCAGATTTGAAGGAAAAAAGGTACACACTCGTTTTCCTCCCGAACCCAACGGTTATTTGCACATTGGCCATGCGAAAGCGTTGTACATTGACTTTGCAACTGCTGAAAAATATAACGGTTTGTGTAACTTGCGTATGGACGATACCAATCCAACAAAAGAAGACGTTGAGTATGTAGATGCAATCAAAGAGGATATTGCTTGGCTTGGTTTTTCTTGGGGAGATCGTTTTTATTATGCGTCTGACTATTTTCCTAAGATGTATGAAATTGCAGTGAATCTGATTAAAAAAGGGTTGGCATATGTCTGTCAATGTACACCGGAACAAGTACGTGAGAATCGTGGAGATTTGACAACTCCGGCTGTCAGCCCATACCGTGACAGACCAATTGAAGAAAGCTTGGACTTATTTGCACGTATGAAAGAAGGAGAGTTTGAAGACGGCTCTATGACGCTGCGTGCAAAAATCGATTTGGCTTCCGGCAATTTTAATATGCGTGACCCTGTATTGTATCGTATCAGCCATATGCATCATCATCGTACGGGAAATCAGTGGTGTATTTACCCTATGTATGATTATGCTCATCCTATTGAAGATGCATTGGAAGGCATTACACATTCGCTGTGTTCTTTGGAGTTTGAAGCACACAGACCTTTGTATGATTGGGTAATTGAGCACTCTGAATTGCCTTGCAAACCTCGTCAAATTGAGTTTGCACGACTAAACATAAATCATACAGTTATGAGTAAGAGAAAATTGCGTTTATTGGTAGAAAATGGTGTGGTAGATGGATGGGATGACCCAAGAATGCCTACATTAAGCGGATTGCGCAGAAGAGGCTATACTCCGCTTTCCATTCGCAATTTTTGTGAACGTATCGGCGTTTCCAAGGTAAACAGTGTTGTGGAATATAGTTTTTTAGAGCATTGTTTGCGTGAAGATTTGAACATGACAGCGCAACGAGTTATGGCTGTGTTAGACCCAATAAAACTGATTATTACCAATTATCCGGAAGATTTGGTAGAAGAATTTGAGATTGAAAATAATCCGAATTGTCCTGAAGATGGTACCAGAACCATTACGTTTTCCAGAGAATCCTGGATTGAAAGAAGTGACTTTACAGAGGAACCCGTAAAAGGATACTTCCGTTTTTATCCGGGCAATGAAGTCCGTATGAAAACAACTTATATTGTAAAATGTACAGGCTGTAAAAAAGATGAAAATGGCAATGTAATTGAAGTATATGGAGAATATGATCCTCAAACACGGGGCGGCACCACTCCAGACGGCAGAAAAGTACGCGGAACAATTCATTGGGTGGATGCGAAAAATGCTCTGGATGCTGAAATACGTTTATATGATAATTTGTTTACTCAGGCAGATCCGGAAGCTGGCGAGTTATTGGAATGCATCAATCCCGAATCTTTAAAAGTGTTGGAGCATTGTAAAGTAGAGGCTTCTGTAAAAGAACTGGACTCCCATGCATCATTTCAATTTATGCGACAGGGTTATTTCTGTTTTGATTCTAAGGATAGTAAACCTGAACATTTGGTATTTAACAGGACGGTTTCATTAAAAGATAGTTTTAAGAAAAAATAACGATTACAACTACAATTTGATTGTATAACGAAAAAGAGAATTGACTCATACGAGTCAATTCTCTTTTCTTTTTATCTTGATACTTTATGCTGCAAAAATATAACGTATTACCTAAAAACTTGATGATTTTTTGAAAAGGTGTACTTTTTTAGATAACTGAAAAAGCAATAAATTGGTATTTTAATATATTATATTCTACTATATTTTTCTACATTATTCAAGATAAATTATTGAATTTAACATAATTTTATATTTCTGAAAAAAGTACACCTTTCAAAAAGCGACCTTTTTCACTGTTAGTTTATAAAAAAATAAAAGGAGATTAGGTATGTACAAGAAAAGAATTATGGCGATAGTTATTTCAGCTATCATGGTGTTTAGTGTATTTTCTGCTACTGTGTTTGCAGAAGAAACGTCTGCAGATAGTTGGGATGGCACTGCAGATACATCATGGTATCAAGACGGTATTTCAGAGTTTCATTTGACTACTGCAGAACAGCTTGCAGGATTGGCCGAATTGGTAAACAACGATATAAGATTTGAGGGAAAAACTGTTTACCTGGATCAAAATATTGACCTTGCAGGACATGAATGGATATCCATAGGAAGTGGAGCAAATGTATCAAGCAATGCTTTTTGCGGTATATTTGACGGTCAAGGACATGTTATAACAAATCTTTATTCTCATGAAGACTATATCAGTTCTGATCCTAATAAAACTGCACATAATACAATCAGAACAGGTTTGTTTGGAGCAGTATATCAGGGAACCATTCAAAATTTGGGTGTAACAAATGCAGACATTTATATTTCTGAAAACGATACCAGCACTTACGGTATGGGTATCATAGCTGACTGGTTTACAAAATCTACTATGATAAACTGCTATTCAACAGGTAAGATTACTGGAGGTTCCTATATAGAAAAATATATAGGAGGATTGGTTGGATTTGCAAACGGTGATGTAACAATTAAAAATTGTTACTCTCAGGCAGTAATAACAGGTAATTATACAAACTCAGGAAATTACTATTCAGATTCTATGTCGTATTGGGATTCTCTTGGAGGAATTTTAGGAGCATCTTATACTGGAACCGCAACATTAACAGACTGCTGGTTTGACGGAGAAATTATAGTAAATTCAATCCAAGCTCCCGTGGGAGGCATTGCCGGTTACACAGAAAATGCAGCTATTGATAACTGTCTTGTAGCTACATCAAGCATTGGTTCAGATGGCTTAGGAAATACTTTTTGGGTTGCATATGAAACACGTTCCAATGTTCAAAACTGCATTTATCCGGATAACAGTCAATATGGCTCAACCCCAATAAATGAAGATCAAGGTGTATCCGCAGGAATGAAAACCAATGATTTTAGCAGTAATGATGTTTTAAATAGTTTAAAAACAAATGCGGGCGCAGAAACGAATTGGGTTAAAGGCATTTATCATCCAACCTTTGCGAGTGATGATAATAATATATTGGCTGATTACCAAGCTGTAGAAGCAGCTGAGCAAAAAATCCCGACGGACTTGAGTGTTTACACTGATGAATCAGTAAATACTCTCAATACAATATTGGCCCAAATATCTTATGACATGAGCAAAGCACAACAGCAAGAGGTTGATACTTTGGCAAGAATGCTTGAAAATGCAATTGCAGGTTTAGTGTATAAAGATGCTGATTATAGTAAAGTGGACGAAGCCATTGCAAAAGCCAACGCACTTAACAAAGATGAATACAAAGATTTTTCAGGTGTGGATACAGCAATACAAGCTGTGATAAGAGATAAAAATATTACACAGCAGGCTGAAGTGGATGCCATGGCACAAGCAATAGAAGATGCAATTGCAGCTTTGGAGAAGAAAGAGGAAATTCCGGTCAATCCTGCAGAACCTGCTGAACCCACCACTCCGGAAGTTTCAGGAACAATTGAGAATTCAGAGGTGAATTCACCGCAAACAGGTGACAACAGCAATACGGTAATATGGATTGCTGTTGCAGTATTGGCAGCAAGTGTCGTGACAGTCACATTTGTTGTTACAAGAAAAAGAAAATCTGAATAATTCATTATAAGAAGGCAGCTCCTCAATTTGTGAGGAACTGCCTTCTTATGTTGATGGAACGGTTATAATACCAATCATACTTACGATTTTATTTTCGAGCAATATTGGGATTCCTTTTTAAAGACAGATATAATTTAAGAATGGTTTCAGCCTGACTGGCAGGTGTTAAACGTTCTGCTGTTTTGCTGACCAATGTGCGTAAATAAGCTCTTTGCCGAGTGCTCATATTTGTAAAATTGCGCATTAACCGGTACATATCTATTGGATTTTCATAAGTAAATCCGTTTTGTCCCTCTATTACAATATCTGCATTTGCGCTTTTCTTTGGGATAATGACCGGTACACCGCACGCAATTGCTTCCAACGGAGAAGCTTTCATAGTCATAGAGCCGGTTGCACTGACGAATACATCGCATACAGCAAAACAAGTGTTCAATTCTTCTTGTGATAGCTCTCCTGTAAATGTTACTTGCGACATGATACCATATTCTAACGCTAAGTTTTTCAAATAATTCATTTGTGGACCATCGCCGGCAATAATCAGTCTTAATGTGTCTGTAGGTTTTACACATTTTTTCCAGTAATAAAGCAGTTGATCCACATTATTATTTTTGTAAAGCTGTCCTGCAAAAATAACACCTGTATCATCGGGTTTTAAACGTAGGCGTTCTTTCATTTCCCAACATGCTTGTTCACTGATACCATACGTACGAAATTTGACATCATTTACACAATAAGGAATACGGATAATTTTTGCTTTTGGAGCGTATTCTTTAATGTGGGAAACCAATTGCCGTGAAGAATACGTTACAATTTGAGAGTGGGATAATATTTTTTGTGCGTGACGTTGGGCCAATGGCTGCATAATTAAGCTGAATATTTGTTGTAAGGACTGCTCGCCATCTAACTGTTGCGCATTGTGCAATTCATGCACAGTAGAGATGATAGGAACTTGATTCTTCTGTCCAAAGCGCAGTCCTGCCATTCCAATTTCAGACATAGTCAATATGTGAAGCACATCCGGTTTAAATGCGCTTATGTAATAATCCAGCATATGCGCATATATTTTATTGGCACTTTGCCTATAGAAATTATTGGATTTACTTGCAGGGCAACATAACATGCCTCTGGCCAATGTAATTTCTGTTGCTTTTGTAGATCCTGTTACAATTAAAACTTTATGTCCAAGCTGTTGCAAGCCCTTTTGTAAAACTGCGGCCTGATTGGCTGCTGCTGTATTTTTATGAATAAAAGTCTCTGTAAAAATTACAATTCTCATATGCTCACCATTTTTAATATTTAACTTTTATTATAACATAAAAGAAATTGCTATGCAATTTCTAACAGAAAAGCGTTAAAACGTTCTTGTAACAACCAAATTCGCAGATTTTGGTTGTTTGCTAGGTTGTTATAGCATTCAAAAAATAGTTATGCAATTTTTACAGATAAAAACGAAAACATTTTCATAACAGTCAAAATTTTCAAATTGTTGTTCCGAAAGTTTGTTATATCGTCATGCGAGTTGTAATCCATACTTGTACTGTAAAGTACTGGTTTGCTGCCGACAGAAACATGTACATGGAGCTTGCAATATTGTGCTCTTTGTTTCCCTTGACAGAATTACTTTTTTGTAAAGGAATCATTCAAAATATACGAATAATAGCGATTTTATACGAAAAAACTGGGAAATCTTTTTTGGGGAACCCCTTTAAACTTTTTTACAGTTACGGTATAATAAATAAAATAGACTTTTCAATATGAAGGAAAGCAGGTGTGTTGCATTGTCTCAGTTTACAATTTCATTATCAAAAATCATGAAAGAGCTTTCTTTGGAAACCATTTATATGCCTTCCAATCCGGATGAATTATTGGTATGTTCTCCGGATGTAAACCGTCCCGGCTTGGAATTACATGGCTTTTTTACTCACTTTGAGAAAGATAGAATTCTTATTATAGGCAATGCGGAATCCGCTTATTTGGAAGAAGAATGTAATAAGGAAAAACGTATTGAGGTATTGGAAGCCTTGCTTTCCAAGCAGCCTCCTGCAGTGATATTTTGCCGCAGTTTACAACCTGTGGGGGAATTTATCACCATTGCAAAAAAATACGAAGTACCGTTATTGAGTTCCGATGAAATGACATGTGTATTGTTGGCAGCATTAATTTCCTTTTTAAATGTACAGCTTGCTCCTCGTGTAACCAGGCACGGTGTATTGGTTGAAGTATACGGAGAAGGAATTTTGATTGTTGGAGACAGCGGCGTTGGAAAAAGTGAAACAGCCATTGAATTAATCAAACGTGGGCATCGTTTAATTGCGGATGATGCAGTCGAGATTCGCCGCGTTTCTGCAAAAACATTGGTTGGTTCTTCTCCAAAAAATATTCGCCACTTTATTGAACTGCGCGGAATCGGAATTGTCAATGCACGGCGTCTGTTTGGTATGGGCGCTGTTAAAACAACAGAAAAAATTGACTTTATCATTAATTTGGAAGTATGGGATGATAAAAGTGAATATGACCGTATGGGGATTGACAAAGAATATACTGAAATTTTAGATATTAAAGTACCTGTTATGACCATTCCGGTTCGTCAAGGAAGAAACCTTGCAGTTATTATTGAAGTAGCAGCAATGAATAACCGCGAAAAGACAATGGGTTATAATGCAGCAAAAGATCTTATGGAACATATGGGAATGGATCCTGATATTATGCAGCCGCAAGAAAAGAAGATAGATTTGGAAATTTAATTTTGTATACAATGGAGGCGACTATGAGTCAACTGGAAAAACTGGAACAACTTGCAATTTCATTACACTGTGATGTGCGAAATCAAGAATCCATGCGTAAGCATACCACGTTTAAAATAGGCGGACCGGCCGATTTGTTTATTGTAGTAAATGATGTGCAAGCGCTGCAATCTGTTTATACAGCTGCAAAGGAATTGGGCGTACCTTGTATGGTAATTGGAAAAGGTTCCAATTTGCTTGTAAAGGACAGCGGTATCAGAGGTGCTGTGATACAGCTGGGAGGTACATTTTTTGACATTACTTTAAAAGAAAACAATGTACTGGAAGCAGGTGCAGGAGCCTCTTTGGCAACTGTTTGCGGATATGCATTGCAGCAGTCCTTGACAGGGTTGGAATTTGCATGGGGAATTCCCGGTTCCATTGGCGGTGCAGCCTTTATGAATGCCGGAGCATACGGTGAAGAAATGAAAGATGTGGTGCTAAGCTGTACTCATATGAATCCTGATGGTACCATTGAGACTTTTACTGCAGAACAATTGGATTTTGCATACAGACATAGTGTGTATCAAAAGTCACATGGAATTGTATTATCTGTTGCTTTTCAATTGCAAAAAGGTGATAAGCAGGAAATCAAAGCCAAAATGGATGATTTAATGGGAAGACGAAAAGAGAAACAGCCGTTGGAATATCCAAGTGCAGGAAGTGTATTTAAACGTCCTGTAGGATATTTTGCAGGTACTATGATTGAGCAGTGCGGTTTAAAAGGCAAAACGGTTGGCGGAGCAATGGTTAGTCCGAAACATGCAGGCTTTATTGTGAATACCGGCGATGCAACATGTCAAGATGTTTTAGATTTAATTTCTTTGATTCAAACTACGGTGAAAGAACAAACAGGTATTATGCTGGAATGTGAAATTCGTGCAATTGGAGGATAATACCGGTTCCTATAAAATAAGATTGAGAGTGCGGATTTTAAAGGGAAAGGATGGGAAAATGGAATTTTTAATTGTAACAGGCTTGTCCGGTGCCGGAAAATCGGTTACCATCAATGCTTTGGAGGATATTGGCTTTTATTGTGTGGATAATATCCCCTCAAAGCTTGTGGTTACCTTTTATGATTTGTGTGAGCGTGCCAAAGAAGATTTTTCACGTGTTGCGGTTGTGACAGATATTCGAGGCGGAGCGCTCTCTGATAAATTCTTTGAGTTTTTAGAGACCTTCAAAGAGAGAAAGGTGCCGTACAAAATTTTATTTTTAGATGCGGGCGACATTGTGTTGGTACACCGCTATAAAGAAACACGGCGCAGACATCCATTATCGGAAGCGGCGTCCGGTTCTTTGGAACAAGCAGTGAAAATGGAACGGGAAATGTTAAGACCAATGCGTGAAGCTGCGGATTATATCATAGATACTTCCTATTTAGCGCCTTCTCAACTAAAACAACGTTTGTCCAATTTATTTCTGGGCAATGTCTCGGATGCGCTTACCATTCAAATTATGTCATTTGGCTTTAAAAACGGAATTCCCACAGAGGCAGACATGATGTTTGATGTCCGTTGTCTGCCGAATCCGTTTTATGTGCCTGAACTGAAAAAATTAACGGGGTTGGATGAACCTGTAAAAGAATATGTCATGAAGTGGGACGAGACACAAGGGTTTATTACACGCTTTTTGGACTTAATTGATTATATGATTCCGCTGTTCTGCAATGAAGGAAAAAGCCAATTGGTCATTGCAATTGGCTGTACAGGCGGACAGCATCGTTCCGTTACCATTGTAGAGTTGCTGTATAAACATCTAATTGCACAGAATAAGCGAGCCAGTGTAAACCATAGAGATATTAAACGATAAGGAGAAAACAGTTATGTCATTTGCAGCAGATACCAAAAGTGAACTTTGCAAACAAGTTTGCCCGTATGACTGCTGTGCCAAAGCAGAATGTTACGGTATTTTATTGTTTGCAAAACAGTTTTCACTCAGAAGTATTGCTTTCAGTACCGAACACAGAGAAACTGCTTTGCGCTTGGCAAATTTGGTTACCGAACAGACACAGGCGGTTGTAGATATCTCTGCAAAAATGACAAGACGAAATGGGCATCCTGTTACCAGCACTGTAACTGTGCTTGATGAAGACCAAAGATTGCGAATATTACAGTACTTTGGCCACACAGGAAATGAGGTTACGCTGAGAATCAATCATGATATGATAAAATGGGAATGTTGTTTGGCTGCATTTTTGCGCGGAGTTTTTTTATCTTGCGGTACCATAACCAATCCTGAGAAAGAATATCATTTGGAATTTGTAGTGCCTTATATGAATTTAGCAAATGATTTGCATGATTTGCTTACCAATATACAAGAGCTGGAATTACAGCCGGCTGTTACCAATCGAAAAGGCAGTTTTGTAGTGTATATAAAAGGCAGTGAAGGCATTGAAAATTTGCTAACGTTTATGGGGGCAACCAATGCGTCCATGAATTTTATGCAAGTGAAAATGTTCAAGGAAGTTCGTAACCAGGTGAACAGAAAAACCAACTTTGAAACAGCGAATATCGATAAAACCGTTTCTGCTTCTGCAAAACAAATTGCAGCAATCGAAACGATTATACGCTCTGTTGGCTTACAACAGCTGCCTTTAGACTTACAGGAACTTGCCTCTTTGCGTTATGAAAATCCGGAAATGTCATTGCGGGAGTTGGGCGAACAACTCTCAGAGCCAATCAGCCGGTCCGGCATCAATCATCGATTAAAGCGGATTATGGCATTTGCGGATTCCATTGGAAAAAAGAACTAAAATCACATAGTTTTATAACATATTGCAGATGTTGGAAAGGAGGAAGCAATGTCAGGTTTTGTACATTTGCATTTGCATACAGAATATAGTTTGTTGGATGGCGCTTGCCGTATCAATCCCTTAATGGAACATTTAAAAGAAATTGGACAAACAGCAGTTGCCATCACTGACCATGGCGTTATGTATGGTGTTATCGATTTTTACCGTGCTGCAAAAAAGCACGGTATCAAGCCTATTATTGGCTGTGAAGTCTATGTTGCTCCACGTACCCGTTTTGATAAAGTGCATGAATTGGATGGTGAACAGCATCATTTGGTACTGCTGTGTAAAGATAATAAAGGTTATGAAAATTTAACTGCACTGGTATCCCAGGCGTGGACAGAAGGCTTTTACAGCAAGCCTCGTGTCGATTTGGATTTATTGGCCAAACACAGCGAAGGATTGATTGCTTCCTCTGCATGTCTTGCGGGCGCTATTCCAAGAGCTTGCCGGAGAGGTGATTATGAAGAAGCAAAACGGCTTGCATTGGTACATAATGAAATTTTTGGACAAGGTAACTTTTATATTGAACTGCAAGATCATGGAATTGAAGCCCAGAGAGAAATCAATCCTATGTTAATCCGTATTTCAGAGGAAACAGGCATTCCTTTGATTGCAACGAACGATAGTCATTATATCAAAAAAGAAGACAGTCAAATGCATCACATTTTAATGTGCATCCAAACAAACCATACCGTAGAAGATGACGACCGTATGGAATTTGCTTCCGATGAATTTTATGTGAAAACGGAAGAAGAGATGAGAGCTTTATTTCCGGAACATCCCGAAGCATTTGACAATACCGTAAAAATTGCGGAACAATGCAATGTAGAATTTGAGTTTGGCAATACAAAGCTGCCAAATTATGATACGCCAAACGGTCAGGACAATGTGGAATACTTCAGAACCAAATGTTATGAAGGACTTTACCGTCATTATGGAAACCAACCTGATCAGACACTGATAGACAGACTGGAATTCGAGTTAAATACTATTATTAAAATGGGGTATGTCAATTACTATTTGATTGTATTTGACTTTATTGATTATGCAAAATCTGTCGATATTCCTAGGGCCGGGGAGAGGCTCCGGTGCAGGCAGTTTAGCTGCTTATTGTTTGGGAATTACAGGCATTGATCCAATCCGCTACAATTTGCTGTTTGAACGTTTTTTAAATCCGGAACGTATTAGCATGCCGGACTTTGATATTGATTTCAGCGACGAACGCAGACAAGAAATGATAGATTATGTTGTACGCCGCTATGGAGAAGATCATGTAGCTCAGATTATCACATTCGGTACAATGGCAGCTCGTGGTTCTATTCGTGATGTTGGCAGAGCAATGGCAATTCCGTATGCAAAAGTGGATTCTGTTGCAAAATTGGTTCCAATGGAATTAAATATTACATTGGACCGCGCACTAAACATTTCCCATGATTTAAAAAATTTATATGATTCTGACCCGCAGGTTAAAGAATTGATTGACATGGCGAAAAAATTAGAGGGCATGCCCAGAAATGCTTCCACACATGCTGCGGGTGTTGTGATTACTGACCGACCCGTTTGCAAATACGTACCGCTTGCCAAAAATAACGATGCGGTTGTAACGCAGTTTACCATGACAACTTTGGAAGAATTGGGACTGCTGAAAATGGATTTTTTGGGGTTACGCAATTTGTCTATCATTCAGAATGCGGAATTACAAATCAGAAAACAAAAACCTGATTTTTCTATAGAAGATATTCCGATGGACGATAAAAAAACCTTTGCTATGATTGCCTCCGGCGCAACAGAAGGTGTGTTTCAGTTTGAATCGGCAGGTATGAAAAGTATGATTGTGCAATTAAAGCCCGTCAGTATTGAGGACTTAATTGCGGTTATCTCACTATATCGTCCCGGGCCTATGGATTCTATTCCAAAATATATAGAAAACAGACACAATCCATCTAAAGTACGATATAAACATCCGCTTTTGAAAGATATTTTGGATGTTACATATGGCTGTATTGTCTATCAAGAGCAAGTAATGCAGATTTTTCGTACCTTGGCAGGTTATTCCCTTGGCAGAGCAGATATTGTACGCCGTGCCATGTCAAAGAAAAAAGCAGATGTCATGGAAAAAGAACGTAAAATCTTCATTTACGGTTTGCAAAATGAAGACGGTACCTGGGAAGTCGAAGGCTGCATCAATCGTGGCGTGGATGAGCAAACGGCTGTCTCTATTTTTCATGAAATGGAAAGTTTTGCTTCCTATGCCTTTAATAAATCCCATGCTGCTGCATATGCAGTACTTTCTTACCAGACTGCTTGGTTAAAATGTCATTATCCAAAAGAGTATATGGCGGCTTTGCTTACCAGCGTATTGGACAATGCCAATAAAGTCGCTATTTACAATGCAGAATGTAACCGTTTGGGCATTCGCGTATTGCCGCCTCATGTCAACACCAGCGAAACGGGATTTACAGCCGTGGGAAATGATATTCGTTTTGGTTTGTTGGCAGTAAAAAATTTAGGGCGTGGATTTATCGACCGTATGATAGAAGAACGCACCAGAGAAGGTAAGTTTTCCAGCTTTTATTCCTTCTGCAAACGCATGTACGGACAAGATTTAAACCGCCGTGCACTGGAAAGTCTGATTAAGTGCGGCGCCTTGGATGATTTAGGTTGTAATCGAAGGCAAATGCTGGCTTCCGTTGCTATTGTCTTGGATACGCTGGAAGCGGATAAAAGAAAAAATGTAGAAGGACAAATCGGCTTTTTTGATGTGATTCAAACAGATGGTCCTTCGGTAGAAGAGTTTGTGCCTGAACCAATGCCAGATATCAGTCAGAGTGAAAAACTGATTATGGAAAAAGAAGTAACGGGAATGTATTTGTCAGGGCATCCAATGTCAGAATATTTACCTGTGTATGACAAAATAGGAGCGCGTAAAATAGGGGATATTTTGGAAGATATACGAGAGCAAACAGGTATGTATCATGATGGTGATACCGTGACTTTGCTTGGCGTATTTACTTCCGTCAAAACAAAAATCACCAAAAATAACAGCACAATGGCATTCGTTATGCTGGAGGACATTTATGGTTCTATGGAATTATTACTGTTTCCAAAAGTGTTGGCACAATATTCACATCTGATTACAGAAGGAAATATCGTTCGCGTGGTTGGAAGATTGAGTACTTCGGAAGAACAGGATACAAAATTAATCTGTGAGGCTGTGTTTGAGGCTCCGGACAAAAACGGAGAAATGGCACAATCATCAAAAGAAAGAAAGAATCCTCCCGGTTTATATTTGAAGGTAAACAGCAAAGAGGATGCGGCGTATAAAAAAGCCATGCAATATATTGCCATATTTGATGGCACGATGCCGCTGCATATTTATTTTAAAGATGAGAAAAAGTTATTTCATGCTCCTGTTTCTCAGCGTGTTGATGTGAACCAACCATTGGTGAATGCGCTGGAAGATGTATTGGGCGAAGAAAATATTGCTGTAGTAAAGTGAACATTCTGTTCATACGATATATCAAACAGCAGACAGTAAAGGATGAATGATTATGGAACAAAAAACCATTGCAGTACTGACCAGCGGGGGAGACGCCCCCGGCATGAATGCAGCGGTACGCGCCGTTGTGCGTACTGCGATTGCAAATGACTTGCGTGTGCTGGGAGTACGACGTGGATATGATGGTCTGATTCATGGTGACATGATTGCCATGAATTTGAGAAGTGTTTCGGATATTATTCAAAATGGAGGAACTGCTTTATTCACTGCAAGAAGTCCTGCTTTTATGACAGAAGAAGGACAAATGCAAGCGGTTCATACATGCAAAAAGTTTGGCATTAGCGGAGTGGTTGTCATTGGCGGAGATGGTTCTTTCCGCGGTGCAAAGGCCTTATGCGAAAAAGGAATCCCATGTATAGCGATTCCCGGAACCATAGACAATGATATTGCTTGCACAGATTACACCATTGGATTTGACACAGCTATGAATACAGCTGTTGAAATGGTGGATCGGTTACGTGATACAACGGAGTCTCACAATCGCTGCAGCGTTGTAGAGGTCATGGGGAGAAGATGCGGCGATATTGCTTTAGAAACCGGAATTGCAGTAGGCGCTACCTGCATTTTGGTTCCTGAAATTGCTTACGATTTTGAGCGCGATATTCTGAATAGAATGGAATTCACCAGTAAAACAGGAAAACATCATTTTATTGTGGTGGTTGCCGAAGGTGTAGGTCATGTATCTGACATTGCAAAACAAATAGAAGCACACACAGGCATTGAAACACGTCCCACAGTATTGGGACATGTGCAGCGAGGCGGTTCGCCCACCTTGCGAGACCGTGTGGTAGCAAGCCAGATGGGGTACCATGCAGTAAAATTACTGCATGAGGGAATGTCAGGCAGAGTGGTTGTAATGAAGGAAAACAAAATTGCTGACTCAGATATAGCGCAAGCATTGGAAATGAAACGTCCGTTTGATGACGAATTGTATCGGATTGCAATGACAATTTCTATTTAATTTATAAAAACATAGAAGCAGTTGTTTACATTCATTTCTCTATCACAAATATCAGAATTGGTATATTTGGAATAAATCAACCAAAACTCTTAGTACAGCAATGCTTTACTGGGAGTTTTTTACTTTTAGAAAGGAGGTATGCAGTTGGCATATGTTTTATTAATCATAGGGTTTGTTTTTTTGGTAAAGGGAGCAGATTTCTTTGTAAGCGGAAGTTCTTCCATAGCTCGTTTTTTCAAAATTCCAAGTTTTATTATCGGACTGACAATTGTTGCATTTGGAACAAGTGCTCCTGAAGCAGCAGTCAGTATCACAGCAGCATTTAAAGGTCAAAATGATATTGCATTGGGTAACGTTGTCGGCTCAAATTTGTTTAATTTGCTTGCAGTAGTTGGTATTTGTGCTTTAATAAAACCAATCGGTGTGAAGACATCCATTTTAGCCAAAGAATTTCCTTTTTCCATTTTAGCTACCGTTGCGCTGTTATTAATGGGGCTGGATGTATTTTTTGGCGGTGGAGATTCAAATCTACTGTCCCGTAATGAAGCGTGGGTATTAATTTTATTTTTTTGTATTTTTGTATTTATGCTGGTTACTTCCGCATTATCTGCTAGAAAATCCGGAGAGATTGTTGATTTGGCAGATGACGCGCAGTCTGAGGAAGCGCCCAAAAAGAAGCAGCCGCTTTGGAAAAGCATTCTGCTTGCGGTAGTTGGTCTGGCAGGTATTATTGGAGGAGGGCAGCTGGTTGTCAATTCTGCAAGGGAAATCGCGCTTTCCTTTGGAATCAGTGAAAGTTTAATTGGTTTAACCATCGTTGCAATCGGAACTTCTTTGCCGGAATTGGTTACCAGCATTGTGGCTGCCATAAAGGGAGAAAGCGATATTGCAATTGGTAATGTAGTAGGTTCTAATATTTTTAATATTTTATTTGTTTTGGCACTGTCTGCTGCAATTCATCCAATATCATTCGACCTCAATGCATTAATCGATTTGGGAATTTTGATTGCAGTCTCTTTGCTTACCTATGTATTTGCGATTGCTAAAAAAGGAGTGAATCGCATTGAAGGTGGTATTTTGGTCTCATTATATATAGGATATATGGTGTATATCATATTAAGATAGAAAAGGTATCGGAATAACTCGATACCTTTTTATTTTAAAAATACAATTGATAAGCATAAAATACCAAATTCATGTATATGGTGTGTTATGGGGGAATGTATATGAAATGTTTGGTGTTAACAAGACGTAAGATGCTTACCATGTGTGCCTGCTTTGTAGTGTGCTGTTTGGCAGTTGTATTTTCCGTAAAAGGAATTCAGACAGTACAAACAGCCTATGTGCAAAAGGTACCGATTTATTCTGTTCCAACCCCTGATAAACAGGTGGCTTTGACCTTTGATTGTGCATGGGATATTAACCATACAGCAGAATACATTGAAATACTGCAAAAGTATCAAGTGGAAGCCACCTTTTTTGTTACAGGTGTATGGGCAGAAAAATATACAAATGCAGTAAAACAAATTTCAAAGGCAGGTTATGAAATCGGAAATCTAGGTAACACCTATGAAAGAATTCCGCAGTTGTCTCAAGCCGATATGATGTCAAATCTAATGCAGTGTAATGAAACATTAAAAAAAATCACAGGGAAAACACCTGTATTATTCCGTCCACCTTATGGTGATTATAATGCTCTGTTACTGGATACTGCAAACACATTAGAAATGCAGGCAGTGCAATGGGATATTGACAGCTTTGACCAGCACAATACAACAGCACAGGAAATTGCTGATAAGATTATCAAAGAGGCAAAAAGCGGTTCCATTATTCTTCTGCATAATCGTTCAGATTTGACGTTGGAAGCACTGCCGTATATCATACAGACGCTGCAAAGTGAAGGCTATGAAATTATCTCAGTCTCTCAGCTTATGAGAAATGCATCTGAGATGCAAGGTGAATAGTTAAAAAATAGCACTGAGTAATAGTGCTATTTTTATTTGGTAAGAAAAGTTTGACACATATTTTCCTGAATTTGACAAATAATAAAGTTTAGATTGAGAGGGGAGAATACGTGTATGATTCCAATTTGTATTTTTGGAAATGATGAAGATGAAACTTTAGGGCAAATTATAAAAAAGGCAATATCACCATTTGGTACCACTGTTTACAACACAGATAAACATTCCGATGAAATGTATGATAACTGTAGTTTCTATATTAAAGAACAGGAAGTCTGTTCTAATTTAAAAAGTCCGGGTGGAATTGCTGTTTTTAAAAAAAGTTTTTTACCGAAAGAGCCGGTGATATTACCGGCTGACTGGGTTGCTATAATAAATTCTAATCATGACAAGCTGAAAGAGCAATTTTGTAAAACAGGACAGATTGTTGTTACCTGTGGCACCAAAGCAACGGATACATTTAGTATATCCAGTTTGGATGAAAATCAAGCCTCTATCAGTTTGCAGAGAACTTTAATTGCAATCAATGGCACTGCGATAGAACCCTGCGAAATTACAATGCATATCACAAAGCCGTATCATCCAAATAAAATTTTGCCTGTTGCAGCTGTCTTGTTGTTAGCAGGCATCCGATGGGACGCTGATTTCAATATATAAAATTTCCAAAAATTTCTTGAATAATAAAATTGGATACGTTCATAATAGTAAGGCAAACGCAAATAAAAAGTTTGAAAAACAAAAGAAAAAAGGAGTGCTTATACTATGTCTAAGAATAAAATTGTTGTTCCAGAAGCAAGAGAAGCTATGGATCGTTTCAAAATGGAGGCTGCTGCTGAAGTTGGCGTTAACCTAAAACAAGGTTATAACGGTGACTTAACTTCTAAACAAGCTGGTTCTGTTGGCGGTCAAATGGTTAAAAAAATGATCGAGCAATACGAACAAAGCGCAAAATAAGTTTTGTTGAAATAAAAAAGGCGGTATCCAATCGGATACCGCCTTTTAATATTGTCAATTAAAACATTGCCGTTAGAAAACTAATAAATTGTTCTGCATAAAAGATTTATTTATGTACACCTTTACGAAGTTTTTTATTTTTAAAATTTTATAGATAATAAATGTAAAGAACTGTGAAATAATACTTGAAAATTATGCATATGTACATTATAATGAATCCGTATATTGCAATATATGTTATTTTGAAAAGGTGTACCTTATCAAATTATAACATTATTGGTATCATTAAAAATTTTGGAGGGGTATGCTATGGCAATGAAACTAACAAAACGCATTTCTTGCGCAGTATTGGTTTTGGCAATGGTATTGTTGAGTTTGAATCTTGCAGTTTTTGCGGCAAACAGCAATTCCTTGCAAGGAACCGGTACACAAGAAGAACCGTATTTGGTTTCTGAAGCTGGACAACTAAAAGAATTGGAAGGCAAAAAGGGAGTTTATGTAAAATTAACAGCTGATATTGACTTATCTCAAGCTGAATTTGGAGGTAAAGTTGATGGTTGGGCTGATTATTACATCAACAATTTTTCAGGAACCATTGACGGTGACGGACACCGTATTTATAATGCAGGAACAAACAGCACCTTAATTGCAAATTTTGGCGGAGGTGAACTAAAAAATTTCACCTTTGAATTAAGCGGACAACCTGCAACACTCGTATGGAATGCGTATACAGCAGGTATTGATTATAACTACACAGATATCAATATTTCCGGCAGCATTAATTATACCAGCAACAATAACAATGAAAATGCTTTGGTTATTTATGCAGGCGGCAATACAACTTTAACACGTGTAAATGTAAGTGCAAATATTCAATCACCAACTTATAACAGTATTTTTATTGGTTATACACCATTTGCAAACAGCCATTATAAATTGGTTGACTGTACCTATTCCGGTAATGCTGTTATGAAACAACCTGGTATTATTTTTGCAAACGCTTCTTCCGGTGCTAATTTATTGAATGGCAGTACAGTAGAGGCTTCCGGCTGCAAAATTACAGGTAATATTTTAGGTACTGCTGCAGAACCTAAATTTGTTGGAAGTGTTTCCTATAAATCGGATTATGATGCGGTGGAAGCAGCTGTGAAAACTGGTTTTACTATTACAGGCAATATAGCAAAAACAGAGGACTTATCCGATTACACTTATAAAGTAAATGACAATGGTAATGTAAGAATTGATGTAACAAGTGAGAATAATTCAGTTGCTACTTTAAGAGTGATTTCTGAAGTTTATTATAATGTTTATTACCAAGACGGAAGCCAATGGGGTACCATGAAAGCCAATGTAACAGAAGACATTCCTGTTCAGTCCGGTGTTTCTTCCTATTATTCTTCTTTAGGTAAAGTGGAATTTTATGACGGTGACAATGGCAGACAATTTACAACCGGTGTAAACGGTGAGTTACAAGCAATTGACGTTGATGGCAGAATTGGCTATGTAATCACCAATAAAGATGACTCTTTGGTTTATAAATTAGGAGCTTTTAATTCTGAAAATAACTGGAAAACTTCCAGTGTAACCGTATTGGCATATGATAAAGACGGTAACTTAATTAATACTGTAAACGGCGGAAGAAGTGAAAGCTTTGCGTTCAATATGGAAACAGTACAAACAGAAGCCGGTACTGCTTTATCAGCTGTTCAAGCACCTGCCGGTACATCTTGGGTAAATTCTGCTGCTACAGTAGTAGGTGGCGAACAAATTTGTTTTGCTAAAAAAGATAATACAGTGATACCGGTAAAAGTAGTTGCTGTTCAAAAACCTGTAGTAGATGTACCTGTAATTGATCCTTCTGTTCCGGCAGAAGAAGTACAAGTTGGTGTTACTCCTGAAACAGAAAATGAATTAAACGACATTATTTCCGGAAATTCTGATGCTGAAATCAGCACAGAATTGCAGCAAAACATTGATGAAGCATTGGCAAGAGGCGATCAAGTAACAATCAGCTTGAAATCTGACAAATTGGAAGGTAATCAAGTACCTGCTGCTGATGCAGAACAAATTACTGAACTTTTGACTGCTCAAACAAGCAATTCAGATAAAATTTTGGCAGTACAACAATACTTTGATTTTTCTGTTCTGGTTTCTGCAAATAACCAAGTAATTGGTGAAATTACAGAGCTAAACAGTTCTAAAATTACACTTCAAATTGCAATTCCTGCTGAATTACAAAAAGAAGGACGTACTTTTGGTGTAGTTCGTGTACATAATGGTGTTGCAGAAGTTTTGAATTCCAGTGTTGAAAATAATATTTTAACTTTTGAAACCAACCAATTCTCAACATATGCATTGGTGTCTTATGATGTAAAAGACAATGGTCAAAATCCTGGCGGAGATGACAACCAAGAAAACAATGGAAATGAAACAGAGAATAATGGTAACGAAGGTAATACGGATAACGGTAATACAGGAGCAAACGGTAACGACAACTCCAACAATATGGTAAGTCCCCAAACAGGAGATACTTCTAACTATATGGTTTGGATTGCCGTTGCAAGTGTTTCTGTAGTGGCAATTGCTGTTTTGTTTGTATTAAAAAAGAAACATAACGCTTAATTATTTATTTGATTTATTCATTGTTTGACAAAGAAGACCGAATACCAATCTAGTATTCGGTCTTCTTTTGTTTTTATAACAATCATTATGAAACTGATGTTACGTTAACAAAGTCTTTTTATCTGATTCATAATCAAAACATATAAAATACATATTTGTAGGATAAAATAAAAGATAAGCTATCATATAATAAAAGCTTATCTTTACATTATAAAAAAATTAACTGATATAGTCTTCCAGAATAATTTGAACCTCGCCTTGAGAATTTGCTGTAATACCTTTTTTAAGTAATTCTTGGTCTTCTGTTGGCAAAGCACTTAAGGAGACATTAACCTCTTTGTAAGGTTGTGTTTCATCATTTAAAAATACACCGATATGTCCATTATATTCTTTAATGGTATAAATATCTGATTGGCTTGTCATTGTATTAATATTGTTGCTATCGACATGCGATGATGTGCTTTCTTGACTTGAATTGGGATTTGAGGTAAAATGAGTTTGTTCACTAGTAACATTTTCAGATGCATTTTGAGGAATCGTAAGGAATATTACCAGAATGATAATTCCTATCAATAGAACCAAAGCGATACTAAATATGATATAATAGGATTTCTTCAATTTGACCATACCTACCTTTCTTTGATCATTGGATATAACTTTGTATCTTTGGTGCTAGTATGGCTCAAAATTGGAAATATATGCATAGGAAAAATGAAAGATTTGTTTTATTTCAATTATCTGATTCATTCAGATAATTGCTTGCATTATTGAGGTGAATTGATTGAAAAAATCTGACATTAATCAGTACGGACTAAAACCTGTACCGGACCCAAAAGGAAATAGCACCGGCAAAGCAGCAGGAAAAGCGATTTCCCGTGTGGTAATTACCATTGTGAGTTTGTTTTTTGCTACATTGTTTATCATAGGCATTTTTATGTTCTCTTATATTATGAGTTTAAGAGGAGAAGAAATAGATATTGATTTGCATTCTTTAAACTTAGACTATACAAGTTTTATTTACGTAAATGATGAATCTGGTAATCCTGTAGAATATAAGAGCTTATATGGTGGTGAAAGCAACCGTATTTGGGTAGATTATCAGGATATTCCGCAATATATGAAAGATGCAATGGTTGCCATTGAGGATAAACGCTTTTGGGAACATAACGGTGTTGACTGGTGGAGAACATTAGGCGCTGCCACCAACTTATTATCTTCCGGAGGAAGCTTTGGTGGCTCTACCATTACACAACAGTTAATAAAAAATCTTACTGGAGAAAGCGATGTAAGTATTTCCCGTAAATTAAAAGAGATATTCAGAGCAGAAAATCTGGAAAAAAAGTATACCAAAGAAGAAATTTTAGAATGCTATCTCAACGTTGTTAACTTTGGTAGTGGTTGTAAAGGTGTACAAGCAGCAGCAAATCTTTATTATGGAAAAGATATTAAGGATTGCAGCTTGGCAGAATGTGCTGCTATAGCAGGTATTACACAAAACCCGTATGCATATTCTCCTATGAATTTTCCGGACAAGAACAAGGAGCGTCAGCAAACTGTTCTGACAGAAATGTATAATCAAGAAAAGATTACAAAAGAAGAATACGACCAGGCCATGGCTGAGTCTGAAAATATGAATTTTGTATTCCAAGAAGCAACTGAGACAGGGGCAGATGATACCATTAACAATTGGTATATTGATACGATGATTCAAGATGTTGTCTCAGACTTGCAGTCCGAGCTTGGGTATACAAAAGAAGATGCACAGAATATGATTTACTATGGTGGTCTAAAGATTTATTCTGCTATGGATTCCAGTGCTCAGGAAATGGCAGAAAATGCAGTAGCTAACGACCGTAACTTAAACAGTGACCCGGACATGCAGTGCGGTGTTTATATGATGGATTATTCCGGTCGTGTACTTGCAATTGTAGGTAGCAGCGATGAAAAAGAAGGTAATATGTGGTTTAACTATGCAACAGATGCAAAGCGTCAACCTGGTTCTTCCTTTAAACCGATTGCGGCCTACGCACCTGCGATTGATAAGGGTATTATCAATTATTCCAGCATAGTTCAGGATGAACCAATACCAAATTATTTTGATGACGGTACTGCAGGTCCGAACAACTATGACCATCAATTCAGAGGTCCTGTAACGGTGCAGTATGCTTTACAGCAATCTTATAACCCGCCTGCTGTTAGAGTATATCAACAGTTGGGACCGCAAAACGCCTATAATTTCTTAACACAAAAATTAGGGTTTACCTCATTGGTCGGCGGCGGAGTGGACGACAGTAACTTAGGCGTAGCCATTGGTGGTGTGCACGAAGGTGTAACAGTAAAAGAAATGACAGCAGCATTCCAAATTTTTGGAAACGGCGGTCAATATAATGAACCTTATACGTACTACTACGTAGAAGACCATGATGGTAATGTCATTTTAGATAACCGTGATAATATTTCTACACAGGCAATCAAATCTTCCACCGCAACCATTATGCAAAAATTGCTGACAACTGTTGTAACACAAGGTACCGGTACCGGTGCTGGTGTAACAGGCTGGCAAATTTATGGTAAAACCGGTACTACCGATATTGATGACAACAGTTACTTTGTGGGTGGTTCTCCGTATGCTGTTGTTGGTGTTTGGACCGGTTATCAAAATCCAAGCCGTTTAAGAAATACGAATGCATCCAAAAGCGTATTTCAAAGTTTAATGGGGGCATATTTAAACACCAAACAATTGAAACAATTTACAACGGATTCTAACGTGACATCTGCTGTTTATTGTACGCAAAGTGGTAATTTAGCAGGTCCGGGCTGTCCAACAGCAACCGGCTGGTACGAAAAAGATAATATGCCATCGAGATGTACGCAGCATCAAAATACAAATACGGCATCTTCCAGCTCTGAAGAGGAAGAAGAAAGCTCTTCCAGCAATGCAAGCAGTTCAGGAAGCAGTTCGTCATCCGGTTCTTCCAGTTCTTCTTCCAGCTCAAGTTCCAGTACGTCATCGTCTTCATCATCTTCGGCAGCTTAAATAGATCATAAAAAGTGTCTGCAAACATGCAGACACTTTTTTATTTACCTATATCATATTATGTGTATTGTCTGCTATTTGCCTATTTAGAAAATAAAAATTTTTATAAATTTTCATTGCAAGATTAATAGAAATATGATAAACTGTACATTGTGAAGAAACAATCGTATATGGGTGGTGGACAATGAAAAATTCTGCTTTTCTTTTAGTAAACCAAGAAGTACTTCCTCAAGTATTTACAAAGGTAATTCAGGCAAAGGAATATTTGAGAACTGCACAAGCTTCCAGCACTACAGAAGCTGCAAAAATGGCAGGTATTTCCCGCAGTGTATTTTATAAATATAAAGATGCTGTTTATCCATATCACGGGAAAGCAGAAAAACAAATTGTTACCATACAAGTAGTGTTATATGATAGACCGGGAGTATTAATGGCGGTTATTTCTGCTTTTTATAATGAAGGTGCTAATATTTTGACCATTAATCAAAATATCCCTGTTAACGGAACAGCATTGGTTTCTATTTCATGCCAAGTAGATCATTTAAAAGGCTCTATGGATGATTTACTGCTGCATCTAAAACAAGTAGATGGTGTACAGCGAATTGAGCATATTACAGGCGAATAAATAAAGAGGTGTAAATGATGATTGAGATTGCAATTTTGGGTCATGGTGTCGTTGGCTCAGGTGTAGTAGAAGTATTGGCTACCCATAAAGACAGCATTTTAAAACGCGCACAAAATGAAATTGATATTAAATATATTTTAGATTTAAAAGAATTTCCGGACAGTCCCTTTGCAGACCGCTTTACAAAAAACTTTGAGGATATTATCCAAGATGATGATGTAAAAATTGTGGTTGAGGTAATGGGGGGATTGCACCCTGCGTTTGAATTTGTAAAACAGTGTTTGGAAAAAGGAAAAAGTGTCGTTACCTCTAATAAGGAATTGGTTGCTTCTAAAGGTGCGGAGCTGTTAAAAATAGCAAAAGAAAAAAATGTAAACTTTTTATTTGAGGCAAGTGTTGGCGGAGGCATTCCTATTATTCGTCCTATCCATCAATGTCTTGCAGCAAATGATGTAATTGAGATTGCAGGTATTCTAAATGGTACCACCAACTTTATCTTGACCAAAATGATTCGTGACCAGATGTCTTTTGAAGACGCATTGGCACTTGCCCAAAAATTGGGATACGCAGAACGTAATCCTGCTGCTGATATTGAGGGCGATGATGCTTGTCGTAAAATTTGCATTTTGGCTTCTCTTGCCTTTGGTAAACATGTTTATCCTGACCAAGTACATACAGAGGGAATTACAAAGGTTACATTAGGTGATGTAGAATATGCAGAAGCCTGGGGCGGCGTAATTAAACTGATTGGCAGAGTAAAAATGATGGATGATCATAGAATTCAAATTATTGTTTGTCCTATGCTGATTCCAAGAGAAAGTCAGTTAGCAAATGTAGATGATGTATTTAATGGCATTATGGTCCGTGGGGACGCAACAGGAGATGTAGTATTCTACGGAAAAGGTGCGGGCAAATTGCCAACAGCAAGTGCTGTGGTAGCAGATGTGATTGACTGTGCAAAACATATGCATGCAAGAAAAAATCTGTTTTGGAGTGACAGTGTAGATAATTATGTTCAAGACTATTTGGACGATATCACTGCTATGTATATACGTGCAACTGCTGATGACATTGCAGCTGCAAAAACAGAAGCAGAAGCATTATTTGGAACTGTAGAGCTACTGATACAAAAAAATGCTCCAAAAAATGAATTGGCATTTGTCACAAAACCAATGAAAGAGCGTGAAATTCAAGATAAAATTGGTGTATTGGAAAGTAAAGGCGTAACCATTGCATCTACAATTCGCGTTGGTGATTTGTAATTTCAGCAGATAGGAAGAACAGAATGATAAGTATAAAGGTTCCCGCGACCAGTGCTAACTTGGGTTCTGGTTTTGATTCACTGGGAGTTGCCCTTAATTGGTATAACTATGTCTGGATGGAGGAATCTGACCGGATTGAAATTTCGTCGAAAGACCATGTGGAAATTCCCAAAGGAAAAGATAACTTAGTATATCAGGCAGCAGAGTTTGTATACAATGCATACGGGAAACAAATGCCCGGCTTAAAGATTATACAGGAAAATAACATTCCTATGGCAAGGGGAATGGGAAGCAGTTCTGCTTGTATTGTAGCCGGTATTATCGGTGCAAATGAATTGTTAGGAAGACCGTTTGACCAAGATACGTTAATCAATTTTGCCTGTAAAATTGAAGGACATCCGGATAATACAACACCGGCTATTTTAGGAGGATTAACGGTTTCTGCCATGGATGCAGGAAGAGTTTACAGTGTTGGAACACAGGTATCTGATAAATTTCGATTTGCCTTGCTAATTCCTGATTTTCAGTTAAAAACAGAACAGTCTCGTGCTACGTTACCAATGCAATATAGCAAGCAGGATGCGGTATATAATTTATCACGCAGTGCGCTCATGGTGGCCTCTTTATCCTGTGGAAAAGCAGAAAATTTACGTATTGCGGTACAGGATAAATTGCATCAACCGTTTCGAGTGGATTTGATTGAAAATTGTGCCGAAATTTTTGAGCTTACTTACCAAAACGGTTCTCTGGGGACTTATATCAGCGGAGCAGGACCATGCATTATGTCCATTATCGAAAGTGGAAATACAGCATATTATAATCGTATGATAAAACAATTGGAAGAACACGGCATCATCGGCTGGAAATTAGAAGTACTGGAGACTGATAGGGAAGGTACCAAAGTTCTCCCAACCATATAAACATAATATAAAGGAGAAATGATTTATGAGCTTAATTGTCCAGAAGTTTGGTGGTACTTCTGTTGCAAATACTGAGCGTTTAAAAAATGTTGCTGATATCATTACAAAGACATACGAAAAAGGCAATGATGTTGTCGTTGTTGTATCGGCACAAGGAGATACAACAGATGAATTTATTGAAAAGGCACGTCAAGTGAATCCAAATCCTTCAAAACGAGAGATGGATATGTTGTTAACCGCAGGCGAACAAATTTCAGCTTCTCTTTTAGCAATGACCATCGAAGAAATGGGCTATCCTGTGATTTCTTTGTTAGGCTGGCAGGCAGGATTTTTTACAAGCGCAAATAACGGTTCTGCCAGAATAGAACGTGTGGATCCTGCCCGTATCAAGCGTGAACTGGATCAAAAACGTATTGTGATTGTGACCGGTTTTCAGGGCGTAAATCGTTATCAAGATATGACCACATTGGGACGCGGTGGATCCGATACCAGTGCAGTTGCGATTGCTGCATCGATGCATGCCGATTTATGTCAAATTTATACAGATGTGGAAGGTGTATTCACAGCTGATCCGAGAAAGATAAAGGATGCACGCAAATTAGATGTTATTTCTTACGACGAAATGTTAGAACTTGCAACATTGGGTGCACAAGTATTAAATAACCGTTCAGTTGAGATGGCGAAAAAATATGGAGTGGAGCTGGAAGTGCTTTCCAGCTTAACAAGAAAACCAGGCACAATTGTAAGGGAGGCAAATAAAATGGAAGAAATGTTAATCAGCGGTATTGCAAAGGATAATGAAGTAGCGCGTGTGTCAATTATCGGAGTTCCTGATAGACCGGGACTTGCATTTAAAATTTTCACAAAGCTAGCTGCAAAAGATATTAATGTAGATATTATTTTACAATCCATTGGACGAAATAATACCAAAGATATTAGCTTTACCATTCCTGAATCTCAGCTGGATGAAACAATGGAAATTTTAAGAACTTATGTTGAGACCATTGGTGCGGCTGATGCTGTTTATGATGGTAATGTTTCCAAAGTCTCTGTCGTTGGTGCAGGTATGGAAACTCATCCGGGGGTTGCAGCTCAAATGTTTGAGGCACTTTTTGACGCCAATATTAACATTCAGATGATTTCTACAAGTGAGATTAAAATTTCTGTTTTAATTTCACGTGACGATGCCGACCAAGCAGTTACAGCAATTCATAAAAAGTTCTTTTCAGGAAAATAATATTGCATAAATTGCTATAATATGGTTTAATAGTAACAGCACAATAAATAATAGCCAGCAAACTGTTTCAGTTGTTGGTTTTATATCCGGGTGTAGCGCAGTTGGTAGCGCACTTGACTGGGGGTCAAGGGGCCGCAGGTTCAAGTCCTGTCACTCGGACCATATTAAGGGACAAACTTTAATACAAAAACAGCCTTCCGGTTTGGAGGGCTGTTTTTGTATCTATACCCGGAAAGCCTGATATTATGGGCCTTTCCGGGCTTTTTCTGTTTTCTGTGAGCTTGGCAATACAGCTCGCCAGCGGGCCTGCCCTTGGTATGGAGGCTGGGTAGGTGCTTGGAAGCTCATTTTTGCCCCCCTCCGGCCTTTATGAATAAGGAAAATGAGGAAACGCTAAAAAGTGTCTGCCGCCAGTTATCAGCCTCATATCACATATAAAACAATTTAGCGGGAACCTTTGTGGCTCCCGCTTTCTTTATTTTATGCCCGCTCGAAAGGTTCTCCGCAATCTCTACATATTAATCTTAAACTCTATAGAAAGTAATACATGCAACATAGATTTTCTTTTACACATTTAAGGCTTTGAAAAGTAGTCTGGAACCATTTTATTATTTTTGTCTTTCGGTCATTTGGTATATGGATACAAATTAATTGCAGTATTTCTCGGGACTTCCATTGGTATATTTTGCTTATTATTATTTTGAAGATTGTATTTTTTATCGTAATAAAAAATACAATAAGAAAATTGGAAATAAATAAGGCCTAGATGCTATACGATTATCTACATCTAGGTCTTATTATATGTGTTAAAAAATATATTACCGTATCAGTTAAATTAGAACAAACTTAACTGTTCTGCGGGTTGCTCGCGGCGTTTTACAGTTTCCCTTTTTATGGTGTTTGGCAGCTCGGATAAAAATGAAGAAGGTTCGGCTCCATAGGTAAGAATTAATTCCTCACGGGCTCTGGTCATTCCTACATAAAATAAACGTCGTTCTTCTTGAATATCCGCAGGATGCTTTGTAGACTCTAATGGCAATATTCCGGACTTGATTCCGGACACAAATACAGCAGGGAATTCAAGACCCTTACTGCCATGCAATGTCATAAGATGCACAGCACCCGATTTCCAGTTTTTTGCAGTCGTACGGCTGATATCCGCTTCTTGCCCAAGAACCAGCGCATTCCATAATTCTTCCAGATTGGCATGAAACACGGCTGTATTTTTTAGCTTTTCCAATGCCGGAGAAGAATTGTATTGTTCTTCCCATTGCTGCACTAATTTCCATGGCTTTTCTTTTTGTATCAGTGGAAGCCATGATTCTATTCTCTCTAACATTTGAAGCAGTATTTCGTACCCCTGAAAATCATGTTGCAGAGTTTCTAGGTTCCATTCTGTCTGATGAGAGCATATCTTCTGGGCATATTCTATTAAATCAGAAGGGCAGTTCCACAGTAATTTTAAAGCAGTTCGGAGGGCCGCAATATCTCCTGGATCTTGTAAACAGCGGAAAAACGACAGGAGACCGCGTACATCATCTTCATTTAAAAAGTCTTCGCGACCGTTTATAATACACGGTATGTCGTCATGACGCAAACATTTTTCTATCAATTCTAATTGTCTGTGAGTACGGCAAAGAACTGCGATATCAGAAAAAGAACGCATGTGCTGTGTATGTCCCAGAGACTGTGCTTCCAGCATATCCACGCCTCCTGTCATACGGCTGATTTCTTTTGCAATCCAAATGCCTTCTGAAAAATCATCTGCGGTCTGTACCAATCTGACTGCAATACCTGATGTTTGATTCGGAGTTAATAAACGTGGTTTGCCGGGATTATGTTCAATTACAGGTACCGCTGTTTGCAGAATTTCCGGAGAGGAACGATAGTTCTGAACCAAACGAATGATATTGATATCAGGAGAATCCTCTTCCAACCGTTCAAAGCATCGTCCGCTGGAACCGCGGAATCCATAAATGGATTGGTCAGGATCTCCAATCACAAAAAGATTTTTTCCGCTTTTATTCCATTTTTGAACCAGCTGATATTGAAGGTCATTGATATCCTGAAATTCATCCACCAGTAAATGAGTAAATTGTTTTTGTGTGGTGATAGTTTGTTTTTGGGCTTCTAATAATAAATCGTCAAAGTCAAGTACGCCCAATTCCTGTAAACGGGAACAATATGAATCATATAATTCTTCAGATAATTCGGCAGTTTCAAATGATGCTCCGTTTTTAATCTGCGACACTGCCTGTATCAATTGTTTGGCATTTTCCTTTCGATTTTGTGTTTGCAATATTTCTTCCGCTATTTCTATTGCCTCGCCTTCACTGATAAGGCGCACATCTCCCAAAAGCTTCAGACAAATTGCATGAAAGGTTCCAATGGTCATACGTGATATAGCACGTTTTCCTCCCAAACGCTGTTCCAATCTATGGCGCATTTCTGCTGCCGCTTGGTTGGTAAAAGTGACTGCGGTAATTTCCTCCGGTTTTACGCCATGTTCCTCTATCAGATAAGCAATACGAGATACCAACGTTTTTGTTTTTCCCGTACCGGGACCTGCAATTACTGCTACTACCCGTTGTAAATCTGATACGGCTTTTTGTTGTTCTGTATTCAAACGGTCACTTGTATTTATAATAGGAGTTTCTTCAGGTGCAGGGGCGGTTGTTTGTATTTTACTTTGCTGTTTGGAAGTTTTTTTCGGAACGTCTGCTCCAAATAAAGAAATTTGTCCATTTAATTGTTCTATTTCAGATGGACTCAATAAAGAAATCACACCGTATTCTCCATCAAAGCCAGGTTTGCGTTCTACTTGTCCAATGCGTAAACGGCGAATACCTTCGGCAATACATGGACCTGCTGTCCGTTTGATATCTTCAATGGGAGCTTGACGTAAAATATAGAACTCAGAACCTAAAGACTGTAGCATTTCTTCATATTGCTGCTGTGTTTTTTTACTTGCTACAGACTTTCCTGTACAAGCAGCGACTACTTCCGGCAGAGGGGCCAGACTTTCAAACGGTTTGGCGTTTTCAGGACGATAGTCAATCGGTCGATCGGCTAATTCTTCTACACGGTGTTCTACACCGATGGTGATTTTTTTACCACATACAGGGCAAATACCGCCTAACTGAGCAGTTTCTGCAGGAGTAAGACAAACATTGCAGTTGCGATGTCCATCTAAATGATATTTTCCTTCTTCAGGAAAGAATTCTACCGTGCCAAGAAAACCTTCTCTGGTCCGAATTGCATGAACCAATTCGGGGTAGGTAAGCCCGGTATCGAGCAGATTTGCTTCACGTCCCAATTTTGAAGGAGAGTGAGCGTCTGAATGTGAAACCAATGTAAGATTGTCTAAAGCAGAAACACGCCAGTTCATAGGAGGGTCTGACGAAAGTCCTGTTTCTACTGCGTGGATGTGAGGGGTTAAATCTCCAAAGCAGGCTTCTATGCTGTCAAAACCTGAAAAAGCACCAAACATAGAAAAATGAGGTGTCCAAATATGTGCGGGGATGAACTCTGCATCCGGACAAGTTTCTAGGGTGATTTCCAGTAAATCTCGACTGTCCAGTCCTAAAATAGGACGTCCGTCGGAATGAATATTGCCGATTGCTTCTAATTTGGCGGCAAGTTCATCGGCTGCCTCTATACTGGGCAGTACAATTACATTGTGTACTTTTCTGGTTTTTCCATCTTTTTTATAGATGGAGCTAATTTCGCCCGTTACTACAAAACGTGGTGTTTCTCCCGGCACTGCATTTGGAATTCGTAAATCTTTCTTTAAGGTATATACGCCTTCTCCGGCGGGAACAAGTTGTTCTTTCAGTTCAGCACGCCATACAGGATGTGTAAAGTCACCCGTGCCTAAAAGCTGAATCCCTTTTCGCTGTGCCCACCAATCTAAGTGAGGAATATCACAATCTTTACTGGTAGCGCGGGAAAAACGAGAATGGATATGTAAATCAGCAATATACATGATGTCACCTTCTGTCTATCAAGATTAGACTCATTATAATCTTTTTTGACATGCTGCGCAATAAGGAAGATTTTTCTATAGATAGAAAAAGTTTGATTTTCTCTGTCTTGTCATATGGTAAGGCATTTTCACATAAGATAAATGTAAAGGTAATAGCAAGGCACACTTTTTTATAAACAATATGAAATGTTGTATTTTTCCTGCTTGATTTTTCTGTTGACATCAGTACAATTATCCCATATAATATGATACAATATACAGAAGAAAGGAATAAAACGATTATTATGGACGACGCCGACGGTAACGACGCTGACCAAGTTTTAATTCGTATTCATTTTTATTATTATTTATGTAAATTACAGACATGACTTGCGCTCTTTTTTAGGAAGAGCAGCAGGTTATGTCTGTTTGTGTTTTTACTGAGTTTGTCTTTCAGACATTCAAAATATCAATATTTTATTAAGAAAGGTGTGGTATATCCAATATGGATACTCACAAACAAATGCCTTGGCACACAAAAAAGTTGGAAGAGGTTTATCAAATCGTAAACACTTCTGAAAAAGGATTAGGCGATACCGAGGCCGCGAAAAGACTCAAAGAAAATGGAAGGAATGAGCTTCGTTCCAAACCACCCAAAACATTATTGCAAATGTTAAAGGAACAAATTTTAGACCCAATGGTATGTATTCTGATTGTTGCAGCCATTATTTCTGCTGTTTTGCAGGAATGGACAGAAGCAAGTGTAATATTTTCTATTGTGGTTTTAAATGCAGTCATTGGCATTGTACAGGAGAAGAAAGCACAGTCTTCTTTAGAGGCGTTACGAAATATGAGTGCGCCTACCGCTCGTGTATTACGCCAGGGAGAAGAAAGTGTGATTCCTGCTGCTGAATTGGTAGTCGGTGATATTGTATTGCTTCGTGACGGAGATATGGTTCCCGCAGATTTACGGTTAATTGATTCTGCGAACTTAAAAATCCAGGAAGCTTCGTTGACAGGTGAGTCGGTACCTGCAGAAAAAGATGCGGATGCGGTATTGCCGGAAACATGCACTTTGGGTGACAGAAGTAATATGGCATATTCATCATCCATTGTAATATATGGGCGCGGTACCGGTGTTGTAATAGCCACGGGTATGAATACTGAAGTGGGTAACATTGCGGGAATGCTGGATAACCAAGATGAATTGGATACTCCACTCAAACGTAAGTTAAACGCAGTGGGAAAAATACTTACCATTGTAGGTTTGATTGTTTGTGTATTGATTTTTGTGATAGGGGCAATTTATCAACGTCCTTTGATTCCGCAGCTTTTGGTTGCAATTTCTTTGGCAATTTCCATTATTCCGGAAGGTCTGCCGGCAACAGCGACCATAGTCATGGCTTTGGGTGTACAACGAATGGCAAAGAAAAATGCTTTGATACGAAAGCTACCGGCTGTTGAAACGCTGGGAAGTGCTACTGTGATTTGCAGCGATAAAACAGGTACATTAACACTCAATAAAATGACAGTAACACATTTGGCGTTGGACCAAGATTTTTATAATGGTACAGCAACACCGATAAAAGAAATAAAACAAATGCATCCAACAATATATCAAGAGTTGATTTATGCTTCTGCTCTTTGCAATGATGCGAGCTTCGACCCGGACCGTGAGGGGGAAATCATTGGAGACCCAACAGAGGGTGCCCTCATCTATATGGCGCAAAATTTTGGGATGAATCACGATGCATTGGAAGAGAAATATCCTCGTTTATTTGAGCAACTGTTTGACTCAGACCGTAAGCGAATGACTACAGTACACAGAATAGAGCAGCACTTGATTGCCTATACAAAAGGTGCGGTTGATGAAATGCTGCCGCTATGTACTCATATTCTTACATCTGAGGGAATCCGTCCGATGATGGAACAAGACAGAAGCAATATATTAAACTGTTGTATGAAGCTGTCAGAGCAAGCATTGAGAGTGTTGGGCTTTGCCAAAAGAAACATAGATGAACTGCCTGAAAATGACAGTGAAGATTTAGAATGGAATTTAACCTTTCTTGGCGTGGCAGGTATGATTGACCCACCCAGAAAGGAAGTTGCAGAGTCTGTTCGTGTTTGTCGTGAAGCCGGCATTCGTACCGTTATGATTACAGGTGATCATAAAGTGACTGCATTTGCGATTGCAAAGGAATTGGGGATTTGTCAGGAGGGTGACTCTGTGATTTCAGGGGAAGAACTGAATCATATGGATGATGAGACCTTGGATGCAAAAGTAAAAACAGCGGCAGTATTTGCCAGAGTATCTCCTGCGGATAAATTAAGGATCATACAATCTTTTAAAAGAGTCGGAGAAGTAGCTGCCATGACGGGAGATGGAGTCAACGATTCCCCTGCACTAAAAGCGGCTGACATCGGTGTTGCTATGGGCATTACAGGTACAGATGTTGCCAAAGATGCAGCTGACATGATTTTACTGGACGATAAATTTACCACAATTGCTTATGCAATTAAAGAGGGAAGACGTGTTTACAGAAATATTCAAAAGGTCATCCAATTTTTATTGGTAGGCAATATTGCGGAAATTTTAACCTTGTTTGTAGCAACCGTGTTCAACTGGGAGGCACCTCTTTTAGCAGTTCATGTTTTGTGGGTAAACCTTGCAACCGCAACATTGCCTGCCTTAGCGCTTGGTGTAGACCCGGCAAGTAAAAATATTATGAAGCACCCTCCTGTCCAATCAGGAACCTTGTTTGAAGCATCTCTCATCAGCCGTGTGATTACACAGGGAATATTTGTTGCCGCAACGACGATTACAGCGTACTGGATAGGTGTAACTATAAGCGGACATACGGTAGGGCAGACAATGGCATTCTGTGTATTGGCACTGTCACAAATGCTGAGAGCGTTTAATCAGCGTTCCAATACAGAACCGATTTGGGTAAGAAGTGAAGGGATGAATCCTTGGCTGTTTGTATCGTTTGGGGTATCGGCAATACTAATGGCATGTATTTTGTTTATCCCTGCGCTGCAATCCATTTTCCATCTTACTACACTTACCTGGATACAATGGTTGATTGTAATCGGTCTTTCTGTTTTATCCATTATTCAGGTTGAGATAGTAAAATGGATAACAAAGTTAATATCATATTACAACAATAAACGATAATCCAAAAAGTAAGCAATAAAAAGTACTTTCCAGATGATACTGGGAAACGGCAGCTGTATCCTTACAGCTGCCGTTGCTTTATTGCCTCCGATTCAATGGGGCGTTTCTGTATAACAAGTTCCAATGTGTACTATCCGTGGGGGTATATACTATTTTTACCAATGCTTCAAAATTTTCTTTTCGAATTATTTATCTATTGTACGCTTATTCTTTTCCTTATGTACGTAAGCTTTTGCAAATAATGGGAGATAGCGGGGACTTTTGTTTTCTGAATTTTAATTATCGCGAAAGGAAGACATATAGAAGATTTGTAGATTTTATTTTCTGTTGATTATTTCCATAGCATGTTAAAATTTTTATGGTCATTTCTTAAAAGGTTTCCGTGCTTTTTTCAAATGAATGGAATACATTAAGAAGCGCTTGTCAGAAAAGAAAATGTATGGTTAAATAAATACAGTTTTATAATAGGAGGTATTGTATGAAAGCGCGTATTGTTACAAAAATATCAGAACGAGTATTGTTGTTTGCAATCGACAATACGGTGAAGGCAAAATTGGAAGTTATTTTGCAGCAACTGGATATTCAGTCCCATACGGTTACAGAGGGGGAGCTTGGACAAGATGTAGGTTATTTGGCAGGGTTTCATGGGTTTCAGGAGAAGCCGATGTCTGATGTTGTACCTCCTACGTCAGAAGGGGTGCTGTGCATGTGTGGTATGTCAAGTCAACGTATTGACAGATTGATTAAGACTTTAAAGGAACATCAAATTGATATTCCGATTAAAGCTACTGTAACTGCAACCAATCAAAAGTGGAGCTTTGGTGCATTGGTAGAAGAATTGAATCGGGAACACGAAGCGATTGTAAAACAACAAAACAGCCGATAATCTAATACTCACTGAAATGAAACGATAGGAACAGGAAAGAAACAGAAAGAAGGTAGTCTGTACATGGCTGAACAACTCCTCCGCGGAAAAGAAAGGTTGTCGTTACTGGACGCATTGCGGGGATTTGCATTACTGAATATGATACTGTATCATATTTTATATGATATTGTATATATTTTTGGTCACCCGATTGGTTGGTATCAAAGTGCTGCCGGATATGTATGGGAGCAATTTATTTGCTGGAGTTTTATTTTATTGTCAGGTTTCTGTTTTTCGTTAGGAAGTCGTCCAGTCAAAAGAGGACTTCTCGTATTTGGTGCAGGGTGTGTTATTAGTTTAGTTACCATGTTTGTCATGCCTGAACAGCGGGTTCGCTTTGGAATACTTAGCTTAATTGGATGTTGTATGCTGTTAACCAGATTATGCTTACCTCTGATGAAACGAATTTTACCTGAGATTGGTATATTATTTTGTTTTGCCTTATTTTGCTTTACAAAAGCACTTCCGTTTGGTGGATTTGGATGGGGAGACACGGTATTGATACCACTACCGGATTGGATTTATTCTGCCCAATGGTTATATCCCATTGGGCTTCCAAATCAGAATTTTTTCTCAAGCGATTATTTTCCGCTGTTCCCATGGTTGTTCCTTTACTGGACAGGCTGGTTTGGCTTTCATATATGGCGTAATGTAAGAAATTGCAAAGTACTGCAAATTAAAATTCCGGTATTGGATTGGCTGGGACGTTACAGCTTATGGATTTATATCATTCATCAGCCGATTGTATATGGTATTTTATGGGGAATACATGCAGTAGGATTGTTATAAAAAAGAGTTATGTATTATAATACATAACTCTTTTTTTCTGAATGATATAGTTTTATTGTGCAGACTTTACAGGCCATTTGGCAGGATTGGTACTGTCAGGAATGTGATTTTTCATCATCTTCTCATATAACTTTGCTTTTTTCTCCATATAATCCAGTCTTTGTTTTGCTTCTTCCAATTGACGTTTTGCAATTTCTTTTTGTTTTAATATAATGTGATAGCGTGCTTCAATGGTAGAGTCGCCCTGCAAACAAAGTTCGATATAGGTTTTAATCGCATCCAGCGTCATTCCACACTCTTTTAAATGTTTGATTCCTACCAGCCAATTCATAGATTCCTCTGTGAATAAACGACAATTATTTTTGTCCCGTATTACACCGGGTACCAATCCTTTATCCGTATAAAAACGTATGGTGTGTTCCGTAAATCCCAATTGTTTTGCAGCCTCTTTTACTGTATACATATTTTTGCCCCTTTTTTATTCAGATTACTATTGACTTAGAGTAACTCGAAGGTGTTACAATAAATATATCACAAAACAGTTATAAAAATAAAGTATCGGAAAGGAGTCAATATCATGCAAATGGTTTGTTTAAATAATGGTGTTCAAATGCCTTTGGAGGGATTCGGGGTATTTCAAGTACCTGATGCAGCTGAATGTGAACGGGCAGTTTCAGATGCACTGGAAGTAGGTTACCGTCTCATTGATACTGCGGCAGCCTATATGAATGAAGAGGCTGTAGGGAAAGCAATTCGTTCAAGTGGCATTCCACGCAAAGACTTGTTTATTACCACAAAACTTTGGGTTCAGGATACAGGTTATGCATCTGCAAAAAAGGCGTTTGAAACTTCATTAAACAAATTAGGACTGGAGTATCTTGATTTATATTTAATCCATCAGCCGTTTCATGACTATTACGGTGCATGGAGAGCTATGGAAGAATTATATAAAGAGGGCAGAATTCGTGCGATTGGAGTAAGCAATTTTTATCCTGACCGTTTGGTAGACTTATGTGTGAATGCGGAAATTATTCCGGCAGTCAATCAAGTAGAATGCCATCCGTTTTTTCAGCAGAAGGATGCTTTAAAAGTGATGAAAGAATATGGTGTTCAGCCGGAGGCTTGGGGACCGTTTGCAGAAGGAAAAAACAATTTTTTTCAAAATCCAACACTCTCAGAAATAGCAGCTAAATACGGTAAAAGCGTCGCACAAGTTGCATTACGATGGAACGTACAAAGGGGTGTGGTGGTGATTCCAAAATCTGTTCATAAAGAACGCATACAAGAAAACTTTAATATCTGGGATTTTGAATTAAGTGAAAAGGATATGGAAACAATTTCCGATATGGATATTGGACGTAGTGAAATTATCAATCATTTGACTGCTGATACTGCAAAATGGTTGAATGACTTAAAAATTCACCCATAATGTATAGAATAAACAATATTTGCTATAAATAATACCTCCCATAGATATGGGAGGTATTATTTATATTTTATAGAGGGTTACAAAAGTCATTTTCATAATAACATATAGAGTATTCTTTGAATATGATAAAGAGGGACAACTTTCACTATGTTTTATCAAAGGAGTATTCGAGGAATGAATTATTATAATTGTACAAATCGTAATTATCCCTATTCTTGCACACCGAGTGAGGACAACTCTGTTGTAATACCTGGACCTCAAGGACCAAAGGGAGATCGTGGTCCTCAGGGGCCAAAAGGAGAAAAGGGTGACCAAGGCTGTCCAGGTCCGGTCGGACCACGCGGAATGGCAGGTCCGATGGGGCCGCGTGGTCCGCAAGGCGTACGCGGAGATGCAGGTCCTAAAGGAGATCCCGGAATGGTAGGTCCGCAGGGAATTCAGGGAAATCAAGGGCCGATGGGGCCTCAGGGAGATCGTGGTCCGGTAGGTCCAAAAGGCGACCCTGGCGAAATGGGTCCGATAGGTCCAAAAGGAGATAAAGGCGATGCAGGGGAACGTGGTCCTGTTGGTGCACAGGGACCAATGGGAGAACAAGGTCCACAAGGTGTAACCGGTCCTCAAGGCCCGCAAGGTGAAAGAGGTTGTCCGGGGCCGATGGGAGAACAGGGACCTCAAGGCAACACCGGTTCTACAGGAGCAACACCAACGGTAGAAGTTGGCACTGTAAGTTCCGGTAGAATCGCACAAGTAATTGCAAACAATACCGATACAGGAGTAAGCTTGGATTTTGTAGTGCCAGTAGGAGCAACGGGAGCTACAGGAGCCCAAGGTGCAAAAGGTGAAACAGGTGCGACAGGAGTCACAGGTGAACAAGGCCCAAAAGGTGAAACAGGTTCGATAGGTATCACACCAACGGTACAAATCGGTACAGTGAGTTCCGGCGAAATAGCGCAGGTGACAGCCAACGAAACTGATACAGGGGTCAGTTTGGATTTCGTAGTACCTGTAGGAGCAACGGGAGCTACAGGAGCCCAAGGTGCAAAAGGTGAAACGGGGGCAACGGGAGCCCAGGGTGCAAAAGGCGAAACAGGAGCAACGGGAGCTACAGGAGCCCAAGGTGTAAAAGGTGAAACGGGGGCAACCGGACCTACAGGCGTGCAAGGTATAAAAGGCGAAACGGGTGCGACAGGTGCCACGGGCGCGCAGGGTATCCAAGGTGTTACGGGGCAAACACCTAACATTGCGGTAGCAGAAGATACACCTACCAGTTATAAAGTAAGCTTTAAAACAGACACTCAAGAAATTACAAGTCCAAATTTAAAATCGAATGTTGCATATTATAATGCAAATTTGTCCACTTTAAACAGCTATATCGATATTCCTTTGGATAATCTTATTTTCACGGTGGCAAATACTTCAATCACATCTGTAAGAATGTCTGTTCAGCCCAAAGTATCTACTACACCTGTATTAGCAGATATTCGCCGTACCAGTATTTATGATGGGGCAAGTGTAGAGTCCCAAACATTTAATAATACTACAGTTGCTGCTAAACTGGTTGTAGACGACTTGGTATACAGTCAGTCTCAAGAAATAAATTGGATTAGAATCAGACAACAAAATCCAACAACAAAACTATGGTCTATGTGTGAAATACGCACGTTTATTTCTCAAGGTGGTGCCAGAACTACCATTTGTGTGGAATGGATTTATACGGGTGCATCGTTTGAGGTTCCTACACATTCATAAAATATGAAAATCTATCTCATCATTTATGTAATATAAAATCTTTCACGTACTTTTTGCGTGAAAGATTTTTCTCTTTATAAAATATTTCATTGTTTAAGGTTTAATCGCAATTTTAAAAACACCATCTGTTTTTTCTTCAAACATTTTATATGCAGTATCAATCTCTTTTAAAGAAAATGTATGGGTAATTAATTTAGTTGTATCCAGTTTACCTTCTGAAATGAGTTGCAATAATTCAGAACTGTCACATCCATCCACACCTCCTGTTTGAAAGGTTAAATTTTTACCATACATATCAGGTAGAGGCAGGACTTGAGAACGATTATAAAGGGCAGGAATGGTTACAATTGCATTGGGGCGAGCGCATTGCCAAGCAAGCTGAAACGTTTCGTCTGCACCTGCTGCTTCAAATACACGGTCTGCTCCTCCATGTTTACTGTGCTTATGTGTAAGTTCCAATACATGTTCGGGAGATACGGTAAGGATATTTGGCCAATGCCCTTGGACAAATTGTAAGCGCTGGGAATCTTTTTCGCACAAAATGATATTTTGCGGAGATTTTAACAGTGCGCAAAGCATTGTACAGATGCCTGTTGGTCCTGCACCGAAAATTAATACGGTATCACCCGGTGTAATGTCTGCAATACGCACAGACCAAAAGCCCGTTGCTAAAATATCACCTACAAATAACGCTTGTTCGTCTGAAACATGATCAGGTATGACAGTCAATCCTTGATTTGCATAGGGAACCCGTACATATTCTGCTTGTCCGCCATCTATACGACAGCCAAGAGACCATCCTCCCTGTGGGTCAGTACAATTATTAACATAGCCGTGCTTGCAAAAAAAACAATGTCCGCAAAATGTTTCTACATTTACCGTAACACGGTCACCGGGTTTTACTGCAGTAACTTCTGTTCCAACACTCTCAACAACACCTACCATTTCGTGTCCCACCGTGATACCGGGTACCGCTTTTGGAACACTACCGTATTTTATGTGCAAATCGCTGGCGCAAATACTTGCAAGTGTTACTTTTACGATAGCATCTTGCTTTTCTTTTAACATTGGCTTCGATTTTTCTTGTAGTTGAAATAATCCTTTTTCCATATAAGTATATGCTAACATATGGCTTTCCTCCGTTACTGTTTTTTATTTCAGTATACGTTGCTATACTGAATATCTCAATAGAAATTATCAATTTATGAAAAATAAGTACTGTTATTATACATTAGGAAGAATATAAGATATTTTTATAAACAAAATAAATGTTGTTGAACTATTAGATTTGTATGTACGGGGATTTTTTATAGATAAAAAAGAGATAACGGATAAAATCCGCTATCTCTTTTTATTATGATTCATTTTGTTCCAGCATTTGATAATAGTGTATTGCTTTTCTCATAAAAGATTCTGTTACACCAAAGTATTCAGCTAAATCCCACACTTCACAAATTCCGTTATGCAGTGCGTGCATATATTCTTCATGAGGTACAACATGTTGTATTGCCCAGCGGCTGGCTTTTTCTTCATGCCGCGCGACAATGTCACAGGGACTGTTTACCTTATGAGTTGTACCGGTCATGATATGTCCAGCTTCATGAGCCGCAATACAAGTTTCATCTGCTAACGAGTGGATAGCATTCGGGTTAAAAAATATAGCATATTGCTTATTTGCTTCAATGGTAACAGCAGGTGTGTCACATAAATTATAACTATATACTTTTACACCTGCCTTGTATAGCTCCTCATAAATTTTAAACAACGTTTTCATATTTTATTTCACTTTCTTTTGTTTTCCTTTTCCTGCTGCTGTACAAAAAACTTAGCCATTTCCAGCAGCTTAGCTTTGTTTTCTTCGCTTAATTTTTTTCCTTCGTCGTACATTGCATAGGTAAAGTCATCAAATGACAGTTCTTGAGCGGATACAGTCGGAGTGTTTTTTTGCTGCGATTTTCCAAGTAGATAATCGACACTTACCTGAAAATAAGAGGCGATTTTTGTTGTATATTCAGCAGACAACGTTTTTGTGCGTCCCGCTTTTAATTCGGACAGGGTGCTTCGACTAATATCCAATAGACGGCACATTGCAGTGATATTTGTGTTGTTTTCTTTACATAGTTGTTCGATTTTGCTATACATATCTGCCATATTCTGTTTCTCCTTTAGATATTATGCATAAAAATTACAGAAAACTGAATTTTTATTACAAATATCATTGACTATTACAGAACTCTGATATATAATAAAGAAAGGATAACAGAGTTCTGTATGATACTTTTACTTGCATCCTAAGTATATTGCAGAATTATGTAATTGTCAATAATAGGAAAGGTAGAAATTCAAACGTAATTTATGCCGCCGATTTGTATTTGGTGAATTAAATGTGAATTTAATTCACCAAACAAGTCATAAAAAACTTGGAATTGTAAAACGACATTTATTTTACAATCCAAAGTCAGAACAAAAAACTAAAAGAATCCCTGCAAGTAATACGACAGATAGAAAAACAATGGCGATATGTACAAACTGTTTTGTTAAAACACACAGCTTGCAGCAAAGGTGTACCATTCATATGATGTTACGAGTCATAGTATAGCAAATAGTTTGTCCCATTAATCGGACTTTGGCTTTTAAAGTAGTACAACCTAAAAAAAGGAGGAATTCGCATGCGTTTTCAAGAAAAAATACGCACAATATTAAAATATGTTTCCGGATTGCTGGCTGCAATTTCAGTCATTGGACTAATTGGAACTACGGGTTCTGATTTTTTGGGTAATATCAGTTACTTGCAAATGGTTTTACAGCTTATTATTTTCAGTTGTTTTATGGCGGCCAGTTTGGCAATTTATTGGTTTATCAAATAAATTTTGTTGTAGACAGCCAAAAGAAAGTGAGGTTATTTCATGAAAATAGAACAGCATCCATTATTTTCAAATCAAACACACCAAGCAAATAGAGACTTTCTGTATCATACAGTAGACATTTATTATCAGATAAAAAGCTTGGTTAGCGGAAACGGAACTGTACAATTATGTAACCAGTTATTTGGTGGTATTCAAGTATACAAGGGCATCGAACAGTTAGCGTTAGCAGCAGGAAAATCTCCAAAAACAAATTGGTCAGGAAATGAGGAATATCCGTTTGAAACTTCTTTTGAATTCTGCGGTGTACGTTTTTATCAGTTGAAAGAGGCGAACGCATAATCATATTTATAGGTATTGGCAAAAATAAAGAACGAGTAGTAAAAGAATCTGATGCACTTTGTTATGCAATGCAGCATTGCGGTATTCAAATTACCTGTATTACGGAAGAGACAAAAGAATTTTTGGACATGTTGGTACCTTGGTATTTCAGTGGAGATTGGCTGGAACAAGATGAAACATTCTATTTAGAGGAGGGGTGATAAACAGTTGATGACAACGCAAGAAAACGCAATTACACATACAAAACAAAAAATTGAAAAATGGTCCGCTTTGGTAAAATCTTGCCGTGAAGGAAGCTGCGGGGCATTATATGCAATACAAAAATTAGAGATGTATCAAACAATTTTAAACGCATTGTTGCAGCAAAAGGAGTGTACTTCGTCATGAAATGTATCGGCTGTTATTACTATAGGAGTTTATCTCAAAATAAATATATGGACGATTGTTGTTGTCACTACTTGATTGACACGGGAAATATGAGAAAAATTCCTCCTTCGGAATGCTATCGGCATGAAGGCACACCTTATCTCCCTAAAAAAAGAGAACCGCAAAAGTGGAATAAATAAAAAGAATTTAAGAGGAAAGGAAAGAGATATTTGATATGCAATTATCAGTAATTGATGTAAGCGAACATCAAGGAAACATTGACTGGGAAAAAGTAAAGAATGCAGGTGTGGTCGGTGTTATGATACGTACAGGCTATGGTATTAAAGACCCGAACCAAATCGATAAGTGGTTTTATAATAATCTTTCAGGCTGTCAAAACGTTGGTATGCCTTATGGATTCTATCACTATTCCTATGCCACAAATGCAGCAGGTGCAGAACAAGAAGCAGACTTCTGCCTTGAGCTTATTGCAGGCAGTAACCCGCAGTATCCTGTAGCATTTGACATGGAAGAAAACAGCCAAGCTGCATTGGGTAAAGCGGTATGTACCGATATGGCAATCGCTTTTTGCAACAAAATCTGTGCGGCGGGTTATCAGATCGGAAGAGCGTCGTGTAGGGAAAGAGTGTAGATCTCGGTGGTCGC
>OJUG01000570.1_pt1 | contig 55793 bp, 55 predicted proteins | sample 1599841 | NCBI WGS metagenome assembly OJUG01 (sample SAMN04168659, study PRJEB22393) | human gut metagenome | biome: human gut microbiome; feature: stool | host: Homo sapiens | collected 2014-05-12 | reverse complement strand
GTTGATCCTGACATTGTTATACTTGGAGGGTCAGTGGCGTTAAAGATAGACGGTTTTGTAGAAGAAGTAGAGGCTTTGGTAAAAGAAAAAGTTTATGGAGTAATGAAACCATATATCAACGTAAAAAAATCTACCCTTAATGAAGATTCAGGTTTGATTGGCGCAGCGTATCTTGCATTTTCAAATTGGGAAAAATAAAAGGTGAGATAAAGTCGTTAGTTAAAAGAGATTAATAGACATAATATGTATGAAATCTGGACTTAGTGCAATTGACAGAGATAATTATATTGTACCAGTTTGGATGATTTAAAACTAAAAAAAGTGATACAGAGTGGAAAATATTCCATGAGTAATACAAAATGCAGTTGCGTACAAGAGCAACTGCATTTTGTATTATAAATATATTTTAATGGTATATAATTAAAAATATTATTAGGTGAATAAACTACAAATAAATTTATTTTGCAAATGTTGAAATCAATCCGTTTACAATAATGATTAAAGTGATGGAAGGAAGAATCCATTTACAGTAGAAACGGATTTTGCTGGAAACTTTCAGACCGCTGCCGGTATTTACTTCCTTCAGGTAATTATCCCAGCCCCATCCATATCTGCTTGTACAAAACAGTGTGTAAATCAGCGAACCAATAGGAAGAATCAAATTGCTAATCATAAAATCTTCCAAATCCATAACGTTGGTTTCGCCACCTAAAGGATGAAATCCTGATAATACATTAAATCCTAAAACACAAGGGATTGAGCCGGCTATTATAATAATGCCATTTATAATGGACGTTTTCTTTCTTGACCATTTCCACAAATCCATACATGATGACATAATGTTTTCGAAAACTGCAATTACAGTTGAAAAAGCTGCAAAGGCCATAAAGACGAAAAAGCAACTGCCAAAAATACGACCACCTGGCATTTTTGCAAAAATATTTGGTAATGTTACAAAAATAAGGCTTGGTCCCTGATCAGGTTCAACACCAAATGCAAAGCATGTAGGGAAAATAATAAGTCCTGAAACAATGGCAACGAAAGTATCAAGAACTATAATATTAATAGATTCTCCAAGAAGAGAATGGTCTTTTCCTAAATAGCTACCAAAGATTGTCATTGAACCCATGCCAATACTAAGTGTAAAGAATGCCTGATTCATTGCTGCCACAATGACATTAACAAGGCCAATCTTTTGTATATGTTTAAAGTCAGGTACTAAATAAAAATACAGTCCTTTTCCGGCACCATCCCAAAATATGCTGTTAATAGCAAGAACTACCATAATTACCAAAAGGGCAATCATCATTACTTTTGAAATCTTTTCAACACCATTTTGTAGTCCAAGGGAACAAACAACGAATCCAATTACAATAACAATGGTAGTCCAGAAAATCATTTCAGAAGGAACTGCATTCATTTCTGAAAAGTGATTTTTCACCTGATTAGTTGTGGCATTGTTAAAATCACCTTTTGCTGTATCAAAGAAGTATTTTGTCATCCAGCCAGCAACAGTGGTGTAAAAAAACATCAGTATATAGTTTCCTGCCATGCCTATGTAGCCGTGCAAATGCCAGTGTTGTCCAGGTTTTTCCAAAGTTTTAAAGGCTCTTGAAATACTTTGTTGGCTAGCTCTTCCTACAGAAAACTCCATGGTTAAAATAGGAAGTCCTAAAATAACAAGAAACAAAATGTAAAATAAAACAAAACATCCACCACCATTATTTCCTACTACATAAGGAAAGCGCCATACATTACCAATACCTATAGCACATCCGGCAGATATAAGTATGAATCCAAGTCTGGATTTGAATTTTTCTCTTTCCATATAATTAATCTCAATTCTAAATATTTTATTGTAACACATGGTCTGCCCTGGTATGTAAAATTTATAATAACCATAGCATTTCAAGTGCTGCAAGAATCATATTATAGAAATAAAAAGAATTTGTCAATTTAACGTGTTAGAGTGATAAAAACATGTGAAATATTTATATCGGACTTAGTGAAAACTTTACACAAAAAAAGGGGTTGATATATGTATATTTGGATGATAAACTGAATTTGGTAAAAAATTAATGGAGGTGATATTCATGGATAGTTGCGATAGTATCAGGCTTAAACCTAGTGGTATTATAATGATTAACAAAATAGTGTGGCTGTCTGTGAAATATCAATATCCATGTTTATTTAATATGTCTTTTTATAAGCACCACTTGTTGGGCCATACATCACGACATGTAACTGAAGGTTCCACTTATAGTGGTGTATTTTTTATGTAACAGGAAAAATCTATTACATAAAAAGTTTAGCTATAGGTGCAAACAGGCGTAAAAAGTAAATAGTTACTAAATATGCACGCGCTGGGATTATAAGGAGGCAAAAATGAGAACAAGAAAATTTGAAAAGAAAAATTATGTAAATGAAATCTTAGAAATAATTAAACATGGTCATTTGGAAAGTGAATTTAAAGTTAAAATATTAAATTATCATGAAAATGATATAGCAGAAGCTTTAACATATTTAACAGAAGACGAAAGAAAAAAAGTATATAAAGCTCTGGGGGCAAAGAATGTTGCTGAGATTTTTACTTATGTTGATGACATAGAAAAATATTTTGGAGAACTGTCATTAGATAAAGCCGTAAAGGTGCTTTCTTTAATGGATTCAGATGAGGCAGTTGATTTACTGGAAAAACTGGATGATGAGAAAAAGAATCAGTTGGTTAGCAGATTGGAAGGAAGTCTTAAAAAAGATGTAAAGAAAATTTTATCTTATGACGAGGAAGAAATTGGAAGTTATATGACTACAAATTATATTTGTATTCATAAGAATCTAAGTATTGGTAAAGCAACAAAAGAACTTATAAGACAGGCTGGGAATAATGACAATATATCAACTATATATGTTGTAGATGAACATGAAAAATTTTTTGGCGCCATTGATTTAAAAGATATGATTGTTGCAAGGGAAAATGACTCTTTAATAGAAATAATCAGCCAGTCATATCCATATGTTCTCGAACACGATAAAGTAGATGACTGCATGGAAAAAATAGTGGATTACTCAGAAGATTCCATACCCGTATTAACAGAAAATGGTGAAATTGTAGGTGTTATTACATCGGAAGATATAGTAGAACTGATAGATGAAGAAATGGGAGAAGATTATGCTAAGTTGGGTGGTCTTACTGCAGAGGAAGATTTAAATGAACCACTATTGGAAAGCAGTAAAAAAAGACTTCCATGGCTGGTTATCTTACTGTTTCTTGGAATGGTAGTGTCATCTATTGTAGGAATGTTTGAGTCAGTAGTTGCAATTTTACCTATTGTAATATGTTTTCAGTCATTGGTTTTGGATATGGCAGGAAATGTTGGAACACAGTCATTAGCAGTTACAATCAGAGTATTGATGGATGAAAAATTAACAGGAAAAGAAAAATTAAAGTTGCTTATGAAAGAAGTTAAAGTTGGGATGCTTAACGGAACAATTTTAGGAATTATGGCATTGATTTTTCTTGGGATTTATATTTACTTTTTTAAAGGTTACTCCTTTGGAAATGCACTGTTAATTTCCGGATGTGTTGGAATTTCTTTGCTGGTTGCAATGGTTATATCAAGTCTTGTTGGAACAGTAATACCAATGTTTTTTAATAAAATAAAAATAGATCCGGCTGTTGCATCAGGACCACTTATTACTACTGTAAATGATTTGGTGGCAGTAGTGACCTATTATGGTTTGGCACTTATATTTCTTATAAATATTTTTCAGATAGTATAAGGTTGTATATACGTAATGAAAATAGTGTAAAGTTTTGTTGTGTTTAATAATGCAAGTTGCAAAATTAGATTGTTTAATAAATTACTGGTATAATGGATGAAATGACCGGGAGAAACAGTTTTTTATAACACGGAGGAAAAGATGAACAAAGAAAACAATTTTTTTATGGCACCAGGAGCTTATGTAACAGGAGATGTAACAATTGGAGAAAATGTTGGCGTATGGTATAACGCTGTAATACGTGCTGACATGGCACCTATAACTATCGGAGATAATTCAAATATACAGGACAACTGTACTCTTCACACAGGTACAGGTTTTCCTTTAACAGTTGGTAACGGAGTTACCATTGGACATAATGCTGTAGTGCATGGCTGTACAGTGGGAGATAATACAACAATAGGTATGGGTAGCATCATTTTAAATGGTGCAAAGGTTGGCAAAAACTGTATTATCGGGGCAGGAGCTCTTGTTACCGGAAAAATGAAAATACCTGATAATACAATGGCATTTGGAAATCCTGTAAAAGTAATTAGAAAACTTACGGATGAGGAAATTGAAGGAAATCAAATTAATGCAGAAAAGTATGTTGAGTTGATGAAACAGCAAACAGCAAAATAAAAGTAATAAAGGAACAGTAAGAAATGAGCAATATTATAGAGATTACAGATTTTATGGCACCGGAGCTAGATATATATGCCAGATTTAGGGAAACAGAACTGTTAAGAGGATTTGGCGATGAAGGTTTTTTTATTGCTGAAAGCCCAAAGGTAGTTGAGAGAGCATTGGATGCAGGATGTGTTCCAGTGTCAATGCTGGTGGAGCATAAGCATATAGATGGAGAAGCAAAGGAAATTATTAAAAGATGCAGTGACGTTCCTGTGTATACTGCTGAGTTTGACATTTTATCAAAGCTTACCGGATTTAAATTAACAAGAGGAATGCTTTGTGCAATGAAGAGACCACAGATGAAATCAGCAGAAGAAATATGTGAAAATGCTAAAAGAATAGCTATTATGGAAAATGTTATGAATCCTACAAATGTTGGGGCAATTTTTCGTTCGGCAGCAGCACTGAAAATTGACGGAATAATATTAACTACAGGATGTAGTAACCCATTGTATAGAAGAGCTATCAGAGTGAGCATGGGTACAGTTTTTCAAATACCATGGACTTTTTTTAGTGATGAAATGTGGCCGGGTAAAGGTATGGAATTTCTGCATAGTAATGGATTTAAAACGGCAGCTATGGCATTAACAGATGATTCTGTAAGTATAGATGACAAAAGTCTTAAGCAGGAAAATAAATTGGCAATAATTCTTGGAACAGAAGGTGAAGGTCTTTGTCAGCATACCATTGATAAAAGTGATTACACTGTAAAAATTCCAATGGCAGAAGGTGTTGATTCATTAAATGTTGCAGCTGCAAGTGCAGTTGCTTTTTGGGAACTTAGGAAAAAGTAAAATTGAACAAGAGTTTAATCATGGCAATATTAAATTGGCAATATAGTATAAGTAAAAAAGTGTTTAATCATGGTAATATTTAATGTGCAATATAGTATAAACATAAAAAGAGGAAATGTATGTGAAGTATTATAAAGACCGGATTATTTCAGATGAACAAACAGCAATTGAAAAGTTAACACTATTACTGGAACAGGGACAGTTTGAACTGGTATCAGATACTCCAAAAGATGGAAATATCAAATTAGTTTATTTAATGAATGATGCAGTTGAAAGTTTTATTGTTTTTGAGAAAGCAAGAGTTACAGGAAGTTATCAAAAAGATTTTGAAGACTGGGTTGAATATTCATTATCATCTGAAAATGGTGAATATGTTCTGGTGATTTATCAGCAGGATGTAGTATTTTCAATATTTTTTAAGCAAATATATTTGGAAACTCATTTATATAATTACGGACGTACAGGTCATTTTTGGATAAAGAAGGATGAAAACATTAGACAGTTGGAATACAAGATTGCTATTATCCATGATAAAAAAGAGTATTTAGGTAAAGAGTTTTGTAATGAAAAGGAAATAAAATTAAGTGAACTGGTATATTTTCCACCACTTAATTATACCTGTTATCCTTCTGTTCCAAAGAAATATCTGGTACCACGTAAGGAACCCTGGAAACCATCAATGCAGGCAATTGATCTAATGATTGAATATGCAAAAAATGATAATTCATTAAAAAGAAATCTGAAATTGTATAAAAGGTTTCAAAATAAAGTAATGACAAGGCATATTGCTCATATGCTACATCATAATAGACACAGTGATGTAATTGAAACCTTGATGGAAGAAATGATTTTGATATCTAAGGATTATTCAAGAAGAAAATTTGATGACCCGCAACAGATAGAGTTGGATTCCTTATTGAAAAAAGCAAAGAAAATTCAAAAAAGGTACCAGAGTAACAGGGTTAGAGCTTACATATACGTGGAAGAACCGTTTATAGAAGTAAATGATTCAATCAAATTGAAAGTATATGTGTTGATTATAAAAAAGGGCCTTATTAATCAGAAAGTTATTGTAAAAAAAGTGGAAAAATAGGAATTTATGAAAGTAAATGCCAAAACAATTTGTAAAGGAGGGTTTTATGAAGAAGTGGATTAAGGCAATTGGCATTGGAGTTATGGTCGTTATGGCATGTTGCATTTTTACAGGTGTAAATGGAACTACTGTTAAAGCTGCAACTAATGTTCAGATGTCTGAAAATCAGGCATATTACTATGATTTAAATGGTGATGGTGTTAAGGAAAAAATAGTATACAAAACAGTTACTGATAAAAAGGACAAAGACAGATTTGGTAGAATAAATCTTTTTATAAATGATAAAAAGGTATATTCAAAGAAAATTACAGATGATATAGCCAGATATTTTATTGTGGATTTAAACAACAAAGATAAAACAGTAGAACTTAATCTTCAGGTTTGTGGTCCTTCATTTGTTTTAGATTATAGTTCATTTCAGCATTGGGATGGAAAGAAAATTACAGAATTTGATACAAACAAAAATAAAGCTCTGGATTATTTGAGAGGATATTCTATTGTTGGTATAAAGGGAAATGGTAATTTTAGTATTGGTGTGGATACACCTTTTGATGTGGCAATAGGAAATTATTATACAACCATACCTTTAAAGTATAAAAACGGGAAAATCACAGCAAAAAAGAAAACATATTATTTGTCTAGAAAATCACGAAAGTATGTATATAAAACAAAGAAAAGTTTGAAGGCATATAAGAAGGCGTCAAGAAAATCAAAAGCATTTACGATTAAAAAAGGTCAAAAACTTAATGTCATTAAAATAAAAACACAGAAAAATGTTTCACAACGCCAGAGGGATAAATATGGTGATTTCAAGTCTGTTGATGCATTTATATATGTGAAAACAAAAAATGGTAAAAAAGGTTGGATTTTTATAAGCAAAAATACATCAAGTTGGGACAACACATCTATATTTAAACAAGTTCCAGGATGGGCTTAATAATAAGATAAAAAAATTATATTAATATAACTAAGAAATAACCGGCTTCCAAAGGTTAGATTGAAAGATTGAAAACCTGGAAACCGGTATTTTTTTTAAAGTAGCATACGAGAAAAAATTGAATTAATGAATATTGTTTCTACGCTTTCCTGTCATATCAGAAACTACCAATTTAAACACTGTTGTTACTTTCATCATATCAGTATTAAATTTAAAATCTTCAGCATGATACTGATTCACCAAAATCTTTAAAGCTTCAAATTTGTGGCCATCATCGATAAATTCGATTTTTCCATGACCAATCACACTTTCATATCCCATGGTACATGACATACGTTCTTCGTACAAAATAAAATTATGTCCACAATCCATTTCAAAAGTAGCACGATTGTCTTTTTTTATTAAGTCAAGTTTGGTGCCTTGTGTTGCACAATGAAAATAAAGCTCTACCTGTTCTCCGTCAACGTGTAATCCAAAGTTTAAAGGAACAAGATATGGGTATCCATCATCATTTAAACCAAGAGTAACAGAATCGCATTTTTTCATTATTTCAATAATTTCATTAAAATCTGTAATTTCACGATCTTTTCTTCTCATTTAAAGTACCTCATTTCCAAAAGTGTTATATCTTAATATTAAAAATAAATTTGAATATTTGCAAGTACAAAAGTTGTAACAATAATAAATAAATATATTCCTTAAGTGATATAATATTTATTAAAATAAAAGCTGTTTGACAACCCAAAATAATTGGACTAATATTGAAACAGATTAAAAGAGAAGGAGAAGTATCATGGAAAGAAAAAATGCATGGAACACATATAATGAAAAGGAAAAACAACGTTTGAACAGTTTAAATGCTGATTACATTGATTTTTTATCTGAATGTAAAACAGAACGTGAATGCATTCAGGAAACAATAAAAAGAGTTGAAGCAAAAGGATATATAAGTTTAGAACAGGCTATAGAAAACAACAAACCATTAAAGCAGGGAGATAAAATTTATTCAGTATGTATGAATAAAACAGTTGCCTTATTTAACATAGGAAAAGAAACAATGGAAAAGGGCATGAATATATTAGGAGCTCATATTGATTCTCCAAGAATGGATGTAAAGCAGAATCCTTTGTATGAAAATGAAGGAATGGCATATTTAGATACACATTATTATGGTGGAATCAAAAAGTATCAGTGGGTTACACTTCCACTTGCAATACACGGTGTTATTGTAAAAAAAGATGGAACAACTGTTAATGTAAACATTGGTGAAAAGCCTGAAGATCCGGTATTCTGTGTAACAGATTTGCTTATTCATTTGGCACAGGCACAAATGGAAAAGAAAGCAGCAAAGGTAGTAGAAGGGGAAAACTTAGATGTATTGATAGGTACAATTCCATTAAATGAAGAAGAAAAAGAGGCTACAAAGAAAGCTGTACTTAATATTTTAAAAGAGATGTATGATATGGAAGAAGAAGACTTTATGTCAGCAGAACTTGAAGTGGTTCCTGCAGGAAGAGCAAGAGAGATGGGCTTTGACAGAAGTATGATTATGTCATATGGTCAGGATGACAGAGTGTGTGCATATACTTCACTTGTAGCAATGTTAGAAGTTGAAAATGTAGAAAAAACAACATGCTGCCTTTTGGTTGATAAAGAAGAAATCGGTAGTGTAGGTGCAACAGGTATGCAGTCAAAATTCTTTGAAAATACAGTTGCAGAACTTATCAACTTAAATGATGGTTACAGCGATATCAAATTAAAGAGATGTCTTGCAAACAGCAGAATGTTATCATCAGATGTAAATGCAGCTTTTGACCCATTATATGCTGAGGTATTCAACAAAAACAGTTCATCATTTATGGGGCATGGAGTTGTATTTAATAAGTTTACAGGCCGTGGTGGAAAGTCAGGATCAAATGATGCCAATGCTGAATATTTAGCATCACTTAGGAAGATTATGGATGATAATGGAGTAAACTTCCAAATGTCAGAACTTGGAAAAGTAGATGCAGGAGGTGGCGGAACAATTGCCTACATTATGGCCCTTTATGGAATGGAGGTAATAGATAGTGGTGTTGCAGTTCTAAACATGCATGCACCATGGGAAGTAACAAGCAAGGCTGATGTATATGAGGCATACAAGTGCTATAAGGCATTTTTAAAAGATGCATAAAGTTGCTATATAAAAGATTAAGAAGCAAAGAAAAAATAAAATATACGGTTTAGAATTAAAAGTCTTTAATATATGAATTATAAGTTGATCCTCTAAAAGTTAGATTTGAAAAATAACTTTTAGAGGATTTTTTTTGATTAAGAATTGATTGTTGGAGAAACAAATAAATAGCAAATTAATTAAGAAATATAACAAACTAAACGATAAAAACTCTTCTGATTTATAAAAAAATTAAAAAAAAAAATCTCTTATTTTATAAAGCAATGAAACATTTTTATTTAAATTGGTACAAAAAAAAATAAAATTGGTATTGCAAATTAAGAATAATGTGGTATACTAAAATCAGAAAGTGGATTAAGGAAGAAACCAATAAACAATCCAATATCATAAAATAGTGTACCAAAGGAGTAAAATATGGAAAAAGACATGGAATACTACGTTAAGATAAGCGGACAGGTTATTGCAAAGAATTTACAAAGAAGAAAACACTTAACAGAAGATGTTATTAAGAAGTATCAGTCATCAGATAAAAAAGACATATGCATAGTTGCTTCAGGTTCCTCGCTTAATGGAGCAATGATGGCACAGAGTTTTATGAACAAATACATAGGATGTGATGTGATGACAATTAGTCCAACGGATTATTTGGATTACAAAAAGGATTTTGTTAAGAACAGATTTATTATTTTAATATCCCAAAGTGGATGTAGCACAAATATTATTGAGGCAGCCAAGGACTTAAACAATGACAATATAGATTATGTAGCATTAACAGGAAACCTTAAAGGTGATTTGAAAGATTATGCTAAGACATTAGTAGAGTACGGAGTAGGAAATGAAATAATTGATTATGTAACCCTTGGTCTTACAACACTTGTAGAGTTCTTAATATTGTTTGCACTGGAAATAGCAAATATAAACAAAAATATTAAAACAAAAGAATACAACATTTTGTTGGAGCAGATTGGACAGTGTAGTGTTGAAAGTGAAAAAATATTTGAAAAGTCAGTAGAATTTACCAAAAGAGAATACGAAAATCTTTTCAAAATGGACAGAGCTTTAATAGTTACTGATGGTCCTAACATGGCAACAGCAAGAGAAGGAAGTTTAAAGTTTGGAGAAACGTTAAAGATACCTACATTATACTATGAAAATGAAGAATATGTTCACGGACCAAACATGCAGCTTGATCCGGAATACACAGTATTTTTTATTGATACCAATACAAAAAATAACAGAATGCAGGATGTGTATCAGGCCACAAAGCTTATAACAGAACATACATATATGATTACAAACAAAGATATAAAGGAAGATGATAAAGTAATTAAGGTTGAAAGCAATATAATACCGGAACTTACACCATTGTTTTTGGTAGTTCCATTTCAGTATATATCAGCCCATGTTACAAAAGAAAAGAATAATTTTAAATGTCATCCATTGTTTGACAAATTCGAAGAAAAAATACACTGTAAAACAGATGATTACGATGAAATAATGAAAGAAAAAATAAAAAAAGATAAAGAATTGGAGGAAAAATAAAGTGAGAAAATATGTGTTGGCAAGTCACGGACATATGGCAGAGGGAATAAAATCCACATTGGAAATTATAGTGGGACCTCAGGAAGATTTGATATGTATAAACGCTTATACAAAAGAATGTCAGGATCCAATGCCGGAGTTTAAAAAAATAATTGAAAACAATCCGGAAGATGACATTGTTTTTATGACAGACATGTTTGGTGGAAGTGTAAATAACAACGCCATAGTATTAACAAAAAATCCAAAAGTTCACGTTGTTACAGGAATAAATCTTGCAGTTGTTATTTCGATTATAATGTCAGACCAAGATGCAGATACAGAAGACATAATAAAACATGCGGTAGAGCAGGCAAAAGATATGATTATGTACTGCAATGAATTGGCATCTAATGAAGACGAAGACGATGATTTTTAAGTTAAAAAAGCAAACATTAAAATAGCATAAAATCAAATGCTAAAACATTTTTAATAAAAAGTACATAATTAAAAAATAAGAAATAAACAAAATTAAAAGGAGGAATTTATAATGATTAAACAAATCAGAGTTGACTATCGTTTGTTACACGGACAGGTTGCAGTGTCATGGACATCAGCCCTAGGTGCAGATTGTCTTTTACTTGTTAGTGACACAGTAAAAAGTGATCCACTTAGAATGGAAACATTAAAGCTTGCAAAACCTGCAGGAACTAAGGTAGTAGTGAAAAATCAGCAGGAGGCAATTGACGCATTGAACAGCGGAGTAACAGATAAGTATAAATTATTTATTATCTGTGAAAACTTAGAAAATGCAAAAGCAATATTGGAAGCTACAGGAGAAAAATCTTTAAATGTAGGCAATACACCATTTAGAGACAATACAAAACAGTACGGAAAAAGTGCAAACTTAACAAAAGACGAAGAAGAGTTAATAAAAGATATGTTAGATGAAGGAATTGAAGTTTATATACAAATGGTTCCGGCAGAGAAAAGTATTAAATGTAAATCATTATTTAAATAAAAAGGAGGTTAAGGAATTATGATTTTAAAAACAATACTAATTTTCTTAGTCACTGTTTTAGGTTATTCAGAATGGGCATTGGGTACAAGTTATTTTCAAAGACCTATTGTTCTTGGACCTTTAGTAGGACTAATTATGGGAGACTTGCAGGCAGGTATAGTTATGGGGGCCACACTGGAATTGGCAATGATTGGAGCAGTTTCGATTGGTGCATACAATCCACCGGATTTGATTGCAGGTACAATTTTAGGTGTATCTCTTGCAATTCAGTCAGGAGCAAATGCATCGGCAGCACTTACACTGGGTATTCCTATTGCAACCTTATTGTTGGCAGCAAACACAGCTATTGGAGAACCACTTAGACTTATATTTATTCACAGATGTGACAAAAATGCAGAGGACGGAAATTATAAAGCTTTTTCAAGGAATATGTGGATAAGTGGATACATAGCATCAATTTTTGGAATAATATTTGTTCCACTTGCATTCTATTTTGGCTCAGATGCAGTTACAAAGGTTCTGGAAGTTGTACCAGAATTTGTTCAGACAGGTATGGATATTGCAGCAGGTTTACTTCCTGCATTAGGATTTGCAATGTTGGCACAGATGATGATGAACAAAAAAGTTGCACCATTTTTCTTTATCGGATTTTTGATTGTAGCATACTCAAGTATTACTACAACAGGTGTGGCAGTATTATCAATTTTAATGGTAGTTATTTTTGTAACATACGGAATGCTTAACGACAAAAAAGAACAGACTGTAGAAGTAGTTTCAAAGAATGATGACGGAGGTGGATTTGATGAGTTTTAATTTGCATGCTGATTATAACGGCAAGATTACAAAAAAAGATCTTAAAAAAGTATTTTGGCGTTCAATTCCAATGGAACATTCATGGAACTATGAACGTATGGATAACGTAGGATATGCATGGGCATTATATCCGGTTCTTAAAAAATTGTATCCGGATGAAAAGGATTTGGCAAAAGCAATGAAACGCCATTTGGCTTTATATAACATGACACCATATATTTGTACATTTCCTATGGGTATCAGTGTAGCGATGGAAGAAGCAAATGCTGAACAGGAAGATTTTGATACAGAATCAATCGGTTCAGTAAAAGCAGCAATGATGGGACCTTTATCAGGTATTGGTGATGCATTTTTCTGGGGTACATTAAGAGTTATTGCAACAAGTATTGGTTGTGCACTTGCAATGAAAGGAAATATTTTAGGACCAATACTATTTATGTTAATTTTCAATGTTCCACATTATTTCTTAAGATACATAGGAACATTCTTTGGATACAAATTAGGTAGTGAATCAATTTCAAAAATCACAGCTTCAGGACTTATGGGCAAAGTTACAGAAGCCGCTTCAATTGTAGGTATGATGGTTACAGGTGCGATGACCATGGACATGACGGCAATTAATCTGGTAACCAAGATAGGCTCGGGAGACGAGGCAACCACATTGCAGGAATTAATTGAAGGTATTATGCCGGGACTGCCTGTACTTGGAATTTTTGGAATAGTATATTGGATGCTTAAAAAGAAGATGAATCCACTACTTATCATGTTGATTATGTTGATTGTATCAATTGCTGGAGCATACTTTGGATTTTTAGGATAATATAGGAAAATAAATAAAAAAAATAAAATAATATAGAACAAAAAGAGAAAAAAATGAAATAATAGGAGGAAAAAGAAAATGTCACTTAGAAATTTTGACGCAGAAAAGTATTTAAAAGAAGGAGCACAGTCATATGGAAAAAGAAAGGAAATTGAAGAATTAGTAGATAAGCTTTCAAAGACTGATTATGACAATGTTGTATTACTTGGAATAGGAGGAACATGGGCAGAATGGTATCCTGTTGTAGAAGTTGCAAAATACTATAGCGATTTGCCAATTTACCTTGAAAATGCAGGAGAATTTTTAGTAAAGAAAAACAAGAAATATGTTTCTGAAAAATCATTAGTATTTACATCATCAGCCTCAGGAAACACAAAAGAAATAGTAAAGGCAGTTGAAATGTGTAAGGACCTAGGCATTGATGTGTACGGATTTACAAAGGATGAAACAACACCACTTGCAAAATTATTAACAGACCCAATTTACAACCCATGTGGTGATTGTGAAGATTCATATCTGTTATACTATTTCGTAATTTTAAGATTATTATTTAACAGAGGAGAATTCCCTAAATATGAAAGATGGGCTGATCAGATGGCAGGCATACATAAAAACTTATTAAGAATAAGAGAAGAGTTTGAACCAAGAGCAGCAGAAGTTGCAAGAAAATATGCACATGAACCATATACAATGTTTACAGGTTCAGGTGTTCTTTGGGGAGAAACATATCTCTTTACAATGTGTATCTTAGAAGAAATGCAGTGGGTAAGAACAAAGGCAGTAACATCTGCAGATTTCTTCCATGGCCCATTGGAATTGGTAGATGACAGGGTTCCTGTTTTTGTAATCAAAGGCGAAGATGAATATAGAGAACTTGATGAAAGAGTAGAACGTTTTGTAAAGAAACACACTAAGAAATGTGAAGTATTTGATACAAAAGATTTTGTACTTGAAGGAATTGATGATGAGTTTAGAGTTATTTGCTCACCAATGATTATAACAGCAATTTTAACAGAAAGATTAGCTGCTCACTATGAATTAAATACAGGACATAGTTTAGAATTTAGACGTTACTATCGTCAGTTTGAATACTAAAATGATTAAAGCAGTAATATTTGATATGGACGGTGTCATTATAGACAGTGAGCCAATATATCAAATGTGGCTTGAAGAATTTTTAGAGTACCAAGGTATAAGCGTACCTGAAAGTGAACTTAGGACTATTCCCGGCATTTCCACACAGGCTTTTAAGGAAAAAGTAGAAAAGTGGTGGAAATGCTGTGGAGTAACCAATAAAACGGGAGAAGAAATTGATAGGGAGTTTGATACTTTTTGCAAAGATAAAAAAATATCATATAAAAATATTGCTTTTCCTTATTTAAAACCGACATTGGAACATTTAAGAAATTCAGGAATTAGGATGGCAATTGCGTCATCTTCTCCACTTAAAAACATAAATCAGGTAACATCAGAAATAGGAATAGACCATTATTTTGATGTAAAAGTTAGTGGCGAAGCATTTAAACATAGCAAACCAAATCCTGAAATATATTTACATACTGCGGATAAACTACAAATAGATGTAAATCAATGTGTGGCGGTGGAAGATTCAACTTATGGTATACGAGCAGCGCTTAATGCTAAAATAAAGGTAATTGCAAAAAAAGATGACAGATATGGATATGACCAGGCATTGGCAGATTTTATTATTGAAAATCTTAATGAATTACCGGAAGTAATTAACAAAATGTTTAAAAAATCAACTTTCATAACATAATTTTAAATACGGAAGGCTGTCTTATTAAGATGGCTTTCTTTGTATTTAAGCAGAAAAATAAGCAAATTATAAGAAATAAAAAACAAAATTTAGTTATTTGTTACATTGAAAAGTAACCAATAATTGGTATACTATTTAAGCAGGGAGGTTCGTAATAGATGAAATTATTTAATAAGGATGAATTTATTGCAAATGAAATAAAATTTTATTTATTAAAAAATAAAACAAAAGAAGGAGAAAAACTGCCTTCAGAAAGAGAACTTGCAGAAATCTTTGACGTTCAGCGTGCAACTATTAGAAATGCACTTACAGTTCTTGAGGAAGAGGGAATTATCGAAAAGAAAGAGCGAAGTGGAAGATACATGGGACATCCAAGAATTAAAACGAACCTTCAACAGATAAAGTCTTTCAGTGACAAATTAAATGATATGGGGATTGAAACCAAAAACAAATTACTTTCTTTTGAATCAATGGAAGTAGACAAGGAATTATCAAAAAAAGTAAAACTTCCAATAGGAACACCTATTTACAAGATTACAAGAGTCAGAAAAGTAATGAAAGAAAACGAAAAAATTCCTATTGCAATAGAGTATGCATACATTCCGGAAGATATAGCACCAAAACTGCTTAAATATGACGTGGAAGAAGGATCATTATTTAGTATATTAATTAATGAATACAAAGTGATTCCGCAAAAAGAAGAACAGACTATTGAGATAGTGTATGCAGACGAATTTGAAGCGAAAAATCTAAAAGTTGACAAGTTGACTGCATTAGTTAAAAAATGTGGAACAACATATGACAGTCAGGGAAATATAATACAATATCTGCACAGCATAATGAACAAGGACTGGGTAGAGTTTGAAATGGATAGACCTGACATAGAATCAAAAACTAAGGAGGGATTGTATGGATTATAGAATGCCTTTATATGTTCAGTTACAGGACATTATCATAAAAAAAATAGAAGAAAAAAAGTATTTGCCGGGAGAAGCTATACCAAGTGAACGAAGAATGGCTGATACATATGGTGTAAATAGAATGACTGTAAAAAGAGCTGTGAACAAACTGGTGGAGCAGGGCTATTTGTATCGAAAACCGGGAGCAGGTACATTTGTACTTGCAAGAGACAAAAAGAAAATAGATTTGGAATATGCCAACGAATCAGGGAACGCAGGAATTACAGCAATTTTTAGGGATATGGGTATAAAGATTGTAAACAAAGTGTTTGGAACTGGTGAAGTTGAAGGTAGTAAATATATCAATTACAAGCTGGCACTAAATGAAGATGAAAAGGCATGGGGCATACACCGTGTACGTATAGGAGACGGAGAACCATTTGCAGTGGAATATACATATGTTCCATACAAATATTTTAAGGATATAGACAAGTTTGATTTCTCAAAAGTATCTTTATATGATTATATGGATGTAAACAATCACATGCCGGTAGATTTCAAGCAGAATCTTATATGTCTTGATGCCAATGAAAACATTGCAGAACTTTTAAATGTTGAAAAGGGTACGGCAATTTTTAAAATTGAGTATCAGTCAGTGGATTCAGATGGCAATATTGTAGAGTTTACAAGAAGTTATTTAAATCCGTCATATGCAGAGTTTAAGTTTGTGGCAGAGGCAGAATAGAAGGAAAGAATAATGAAAAAAGAAGATAAAACAAATGTAATGCGTGTCTTAGACAGTAAAAAAATACCTTATAAAAGTCATAATTATGAAGGAACAGGTGCCATTGGTGGTGCGGAAGTGGCACAGGCTTTAGAACAAAATCCTGACTGTGTATTTAAAACACTTGTAACAGTGGCAAAAACAAAGAAAAATTATGTTTTCTTAGTCCCGGTATGTAAGGAACTTGATCTGAAAAAGGCAGCTCATGCAGTTGGTGAGAAAAAAATCGAAATGTTAAAATCAAAAGAATTATTACCATTGACAGGTTATGTTCATGGTGGTTGTTCTCCAATTGGCATGAAAAAAAGTTTTGAAACAATTATAGATGAAAGTGCCGGTCAGTTTGACACCATTATGTTTAGTGGTGGAAAAATAGGACATCAGGTAGAAGTGGCTCTTGAAGATGTGAAAAAGGTGATTAGATTTAAACTTGCAGATATTACCGTAGATTAGTATTAACAATTAAATATTAAATGAAAATAAATTAAAAAAGATAGTAATTTTTAAAATGTTGTTTTCATAAAATATAAATTGTGCTACACTATTTTTTGGAAATTCAGTAAAAGAGGGATAAAATGGAAGTTTTTTATTTTAATGTAACACCTTTAAGAAATAAAAATGTATTTGCTGAAAAGGTAAAAGAAGTCAGCAAAGAGAGATTGGAAAAAATAGAAAGATTAAAAAAGACAGATGACAGACTTAGATGTCTTGGAGCAGGTCTTTTGATTAATTACATAAAAGACAAATATAATATAAATGATGATATTATGGTTGCTAAAAATGGCAAGCCACATTTTACAACAACAAAGATGTCTTTTAATATATCTCATTCAGGAAATTATGTTGTAATAGTTGTATCAGAGTTCAACATTGGAATAGATATTCAAAGAATGGAAAAGCATAATCACCTTATTGCAGAAAAGAATTTCTGTACCAATGAGTGTGCATACATAAATGAATTTGAAGATAACGATATTCAAAGACAGCGTTTTCATGAGATTTGGACCATTAAAGAGGCATATCTAAAAAATGTAGGAATAGGTCTTAGAAAACCATTAAATTCATTTGAGATTGATTTGACAGGAGACAATCCAAAGATTATAGACAATCCGGGATATGCAATTTTGCAGATGAAATTGGACAAACTTTATATCATAGCTATATGTGCTGATATAAGAGACAAAGAGTTTTCTATTCAGGAAGTAGAAATTTAATAAAAAGGATATGTAATGCTATGAACAAATCGAGGTCAATTAGATATAAAATCTAATGATTAAAAATTGTTCTTTGTTAGCACTTACATATCCTTTTTTGATAGAAAAAACTATTTGCTCCAACGTCCTGATGCTCCACAAGGAAGAACCAAACCATTTGATGAAACAGGAAGCCCAATTTCAGCAGCTTCAACATGACCACCAAACTTTGGTACAATGGCAGTATTAATCATGTAGTTAAGAACTGCCGGCTGCAACCCTGTAGTGTATGAATTTATTAAAAAGAAAAGTGGGTCGTCACTTAAAATGTTGGTGCAAAGCTCCACAAATGGGAAAATACTTTCTTCGATTTTCCATGTTTCACCTTTAGGCCCACGACCGTATGATGGAGGATCCATAATAATACCATCATATTTATTGCCACGTCTGATTTCTCTTTCAACAAATTTTACGCAATCGTCTACAAGCCAACGAACAGGTCTGTCGGCAAGATTTGATGATACGGCATTTTCTTTTGCCCATGTAACCATACCTTTTGATGCATCTACATGTGTAACGTGTGCACCGGCTTCAAGAGCAGCCAAAGTCGCACCACCTGTGTAGGCAAAAAGATTTAACACCTTAACCTGTCTGCCGGAATTTTTAATTTTTTCAGAGAACCAGTCCCAGTTTGTTGCCTGCTCAGGGAAAAGTCCTGTATGTTTAAAACTAAAAGGTTTTAGGTTGAAAGTAAGATTTTGGTAATCAATGGTCCATTGTTCAGGCAAATTAAAAAAGTCCCATTTGCCACCACCTTTGTTGCTACGGTGGTAATGACCATTGTGTTTTCTCCAACCATTATCTTTTTTTTGAGTGTTCCATATAACCTGAGGGTCTGGTCTAACCAAAAGGTAATCTCCCCAACGCTCTAATTTTTCTCCTGTTGAAGTATCAATAACTTCATAATCTTTCCAATTATCCGCAATCCACATAAATTTATCCTCTTATAAAAATCCTAAATTAATCGGTTATTATATTAACATATTAATAAGAAAGAAACAATAAATCATTGAATCAAAAATCAATAAAGAGTATAATGAACTTGTTATTTTAAGGAGGTACCATTATGGATAATAAATACAAAGGAACAAAAACTGAAAAAAATCTTGAGGCTGCATTTGCAGGTGAGTCTCAGGCAAGAAACAAGTACACATATTTTGCATCAGTAGCAAAAAAGGAAGGTTATGAGCAGATTTCATCATTATTTTTAAAAACTGCCGACAATGAAAAAGAACATGCAAAAATGTGGTTTAAGGAATTAAGCGGTATTGGAAATACATCTGAAAACCTTGCAGCAGCAGCTGAGGGAGAAAACTATGAGTGGACAGATATGTATGATGAATTTGCAAAAACTGCTGAAGAAGAAGGATTTACAGAATTGGCTGAAAAGTTCCGTCTTGTAGCAGAAATCGAAAGACATCACGAAGAAAGATACCATGCATTACTTAAAAACATCGAAACAGCTCAGGTATTTGAAAAGAGTGAAGTTAAAGTTTGGGAATGCAGAAATTGTGGTCATATTTGTGTTGGAACAAAGGCACCTGAAGTTTGTCCGGCATGCAATCACCCACAAAGTTTCTTTGAAGTACATGCAGAAAATTACTAAAATATATAACACAAAATTTAATGAGAAAGAGGAAAAAGTAAGATGAGTATTCGTATTGGAATCATTGGTTATGGAAATTTAGGTAGAGGAGTAGAATGTGCAATTAAGCAAAATGATGACATGGAATTAGTTGCAGTATTTACACGTAGAGATCCTTCTACAGTTTCAATTTTAACAAAGACAGCACAGGTTTGTAAGGTAGAAGATGCCACAGACTGGAAGGACAAGATTGATGTTATGATTTTATGTGGAGGAAGTGCTACAGATTTACCTAAGCAGACACCTGAGTTTGCAAAGAACTTCAATGTTATTGATAGTTTTGATACACACGCACGTATTCCTGAACATTTTGAAAATGTTGATAAGGCAGCAAAAGAAAACAACACAGTTGGAATTATTTCTGTAGGTTGGGATCCTGGAATGTTCTCACTTAACAGACTATATGCAAATGCAATTTTACCTGAAGGAAAAGATTATACATTCTGGGGCAAAGGCGTAAGCCAGGGACATTCCGATGCAATTAGACGTATTGAAGGTGTAAAAGATGCAAAGCAGTACACAATTCCTGTAGATAGTGCCCTTGAGGCTGTACGTTCTGGAAGCAACCCTGAACTTACTACAAGAGAAAAACACACAAGAGAGTGTTTTGTAGTATTGGAAGATGGAGCTGATGCAGCAAAAGTTGAAGAAGAAATTAAGACAATGCCAAACTATTTTGCTGACTATGATACAACAGTACATTTCATTAGTGAAGAAGAATTAAAGGCAAATCACAGTGGTATCCCACATGGTGGATTTGTTTTAAGAAGTGGCGTAACAGGCTGGGAAAAAGAACACAAACATCTTATTGAATATAGTTTAAAACTGGATTCAAACCCTGAATTTACTTCAAGTGTGCTGATTGCTTATGCAAGAGCAGCATACAGATTAAGCAAGGAAGGTCAGAGTGGTTGCAAGACAGTATTTGATATTGCACCTGCATACCTTAGCGCAAAAGATGGAGCAGAATTAAGAAAAGAAATGTTATAATCTGTAGGAGCAGAATTTGATTTTGTAAAATAAAAAAAGCATAGCTGTAGGTATTTACAGCTATGCTTTTTCTGTAGTATCAAGAATTATAAACATTATAATATGTAGTAAGAACTAGCAGGTGTGCCAAGATAAAATTTATGAAAGTCAAAAGTGTTTTACGATATATAATGAAATACATTTGCTATAAATACTAAAACATACTATAATCTATAAAGTTAATAAAATAAGAAAAAATTTGTAAAGTTGATAAAATAAAAAAATACGTGAGATTAAGAAAATGAAAGAACGTCAGTTAGATTGTTTCGCAAAGGGAGTTAAAGCAGGAATTCCCATTGCGTTAGGATATTTTGCAGTGGCCTTTACTTTGGGGATTCAGGCAAAGAATGTGGGAATATCTCCATTAGCAGCAGCAGTCACAAGTTTTGGACTTCATGCATCAGCCGGAGAGTACATAGCATTTACATTAATAGGTTCAGGTGCCAATCTGTTAATTATGGTATTAATGGAAGTAGTGGCAAATGCCAGATATTTACTTATGTCCTGTGCACTTAGCCAAAAGATACCATCGGATACACCAATTTGGAAAAGATTGATAATGGGGTATTTCATTACAGATGAAATATTCGGCGCATCAATTTCAGTTTATGGCAAGTTAAATCCGGTATATGTATTTGGACTTGCTGCAGTGGCATCACCGGGATGGGTGGCAGGAACAGCCTTGGGCGTAATTATGGGAAATGCACTTCCGCTTAGAGCAGTCAGTGCATTAAGTGTTGGCTTGTATGGTATGTTTATAGCCTGTATTATTCCTGAAGGAAAGAAAAATAAAATAGTTGCAATGGTTATTATAGTAAGTTTTGTATTTAGTTATATATTTAATACATTACCTGTTTTTGATGGCATATCATCAGGCATTAAAATTATGATTCTTACTATAATTATAGCCCTTGGAGCAGCAATACTATTTCCTGTAAAGGAGGAGGAACATGGATAAAATATATATTTACATATTGGCAATGTCCCTTGCAACATATGCCATAAGAGTACTTCCTCTTACGTTGATTAGAAAAGAAATAAAAAACAAATATATAAAATCATTCTTATATTACGTTCCTTATGTAACTTTGGCTGTTATGACATTTCCAGCCATTCTTACAGCCACACAGAGTATGTGGTCAGGGCTTGTTGCGTTAATAGGAGCAACTATTTGGGCATGGAAAGGTGGAAGCCTTTTTCAGGTTGCACTGATTAGTTGTGCATTGGTATTTGTAACAGAACTGATTATTGTATAAGAGTGATAAATATATATTTAGATAATGTTAATCATGTATTAAATTAAATCACGATATAGTGCCAGTAATTAATGAAATAAAATCACTATATAGTGCCAATCATGAATGAAATAAAATCACTATATAGTGCCAATCATGAATGAAATAAAATCACGATATAAGGTTGGTAATATATTTAAATTAATTTATTATGTAAAATTTGATAACGAATCTGAATTAATTCATTGAAAATGAACATGCACTATTGTAAAATTAGAATATAAAATAAAAGGGGAGAACAATGGGAAAATTCTCAGGATATCTCATTTGCACAGACTGCGATGGGACATTAACATATGAAGAAGGAAAAATATCGGACAAAAATGCCCGTGCAATTAAATATTTTCAGGAAAATGGTGGTCTGTTTACATTAGCCACTGGAAGATTTCCTGATTATGTCAATATCTTTAGTGACAAAATAGAAATCAATGCACCTATAGTTTCATTAAACGGAACTTTGTTATATGATACAGCAACTAATCATATAATAGAAAAGTGGTATATGAATACTGAAGAGTGTACAAAACTTTTAGAGTACATGGTGGAACATTTTAATGGTATAGAAGACATATGGGTGAATGGCATAAATGAAGATGGTGTATTTGCAAGTACAGGCTACAAGCCTTCCATACATAATCCGGGGGATGGAAGTATACAGGAAACATTAAATATTTTTCCAAATCAGATGCTAAAAATGGTTACAGTTCAATCAGAAGAAGATACCAAAATGATTCAAAAGGACTTAAAAGAAAAATTTGGAGATTTGTTCAGATTTGATACAAGTTGGAAAAACGGATTGGAAATACAAAGTATAAATAGCGGTAAGGGAATTGCCGTAAAATATATGAAGGAACATTTAAACACACATATTCATACAACTATAGGTGTAGGAGATTATGAAAATGATTTCTCATTGCTTGAAAGTTCTGATATTGGTTATGCTGTAGCAAATGCTTTGGATAGTGTAAAAGAAAAAGCAGACCGTATAACAGCATCAAACAGACAGGATGCATTGTATGAAATTATAAAGGATATAGAGAAGGAAACAAAATGAGCAAAGCTCATTTTATAGAATGTTTCTGACACTTGCCGCTGACCGAAGGGAGGGGGCGTTTCATATTACACAAGGAGGGAACAAAATGAACAAAAAGATTGTAAGAACAGTAGTAGTGGTTGTTATTGCAGTATTGGTGATTGCAGCAGTAGTGTTACACGAAAAAAACAAAAATACTCAAAACAACAATGAAACAACAACAGTTACACAGACAACAGCAGATGCAAATGGAAAAACAGATGAACAGGCAAATGATACAAAAGAATATGCAACACTGGAAGACATTACAGAAACAACAGGAGATAGCGAGACGAACTATTTTGACAATGTAACTATATATGAAGGTGAAGGCACTACAAAGAAAGCAAGTAGTAGCAAAAATAATAAAAAGAAAAATAAGGAAACTGAATCAGAGGCATACGAAGGACAAAATGACGGATGGTCACCGGTAGTATCACCGGAAGATTTAGGACAATAAGCGGAGACTAAATTAATATGGATGACAAAACAATTGTAAAAACTGCAGTGAAAGTTTCAACAGTCAGTATTATCTTAAACATAATACTTAGTCTGTTGAAACTTGTGGCAGGTATATTTGGAAAATCAATGGCAATGTTATCAGATGCAGTACACTCCCTATCAGATGTGTTTGGCTCCATCATAGTTATCATTGGCGTGAAAATTTCCAAGAAAAAAGAAGACAATGATCATCAGTACGGTCATGACAGGATGGAATGTCTGGCAAGCCTTGCACTGGGGGCTATTTTATTTTTAACAGGTGCTTTACTTATATATGAAGGCATAAAAAAAATAGTCAGTGGAACTTCCATTAGTACACCGGGACAGATTGCTCTTATTGCAGCCATTGTTTCTATAGTTGTAAAAGAGGGAATGTATTGGTATACGAAAATCAATGCAAACAGAATAAATTCAGATGCTTTAAAGGCAGAGGCGTGGCATCACAGATCAGATGCATTATCGTCTATTGGCAGTTTGATTGGTGTTGCAGGAGCAATGCTTGGACTTAAAATATTGGACCCTGTAATGGGATGTGTTATTGGTGTTGTTATCATCAAAGTTTCATATGACATTGCAAAGGAATCAGTTGATAAAATGGTTGACAAGGCATGTGATGATGACACAGTTGGTGCGTTAAAAAAAGAAGTTGAAAAAGTGTCTGGCGTGAAAGAACTGGACATGATAAAGACCAGAATGTTTGGAACAAAGATTTACGTTGAAATAGAAATAAGTGTAGATGGCAACATGATATTAAAAGATGCCCATGACATTGCTGAGCAGGTACATGACAATATTGAAAAAAATTTTGAAAACGTAAAACATTGTACTGTACACGTAAATCCATATGGATATAAACACAAACGAAAACAATAAAAGTATCAAAAAGGTGATTATTTCAACAAAAAAGTGCAAAATTTTAAAATAGTCGGTTTACACCGGCTATTTTTTGTGTATAATATATGTTGGACCGACAGATACTTAAAATGAAACGAAAGTTTCGATTTTAGAAAGGATACTGTATTGAAACAACAAGATTTTAATTTAAAGATTGAAGAACTAGTTGGAATTGGTCAAAAAAATGATGGTCAGTTAACTACAAATGAGATTAAGGAATTTTTCAAAGAGGATAGTCTTACTGCAAAGCAGGAAACCACTTTATTCTCAAAAATTCAGGAACATAGTATAGCCATTGTATTATCTGACAAAATTGAGGATTCTAATAGTACAGAGACAATTGAAGAAGAACATGAACCAAATGAGGCAGAGCTTAATGAAGAAGGCGTAGAGATGGTGGAGATTAATGTTGATTTAATCACTGACGTCGCAGAGCCTACAGACGAAGATATTGCTTCAGTAGCCGAAGACGAAGAGGATTTGCTGGATGTCGCAGACGAGAATTTTGATGATGATAAGGAAGAAACAGCAGAATTAGATGCTATTGATTTGCTCGAGGGTGTGGGAACAGAAGATCCTGTAAGAATGTATTTGAAAGAAATCGGTACAGTAGCTTTGTTGACAGCAGAGGAAGAGTTAGAGTTAGCCAGAAGAAAAACTGAAGGCGACCCTATTGCAAAGGAAAAGTTGATAGAAGCCAATTTACGTTTGGTAGTAAGTATCGCAAAAAGATATACCGGACGTGGTATGAGTTTTCTTGACTTGGTGCAGGAAGGAAATCTAGGTCTTATTAAGGGCGTAGAGAAGTTTGACTACACAAAAGGTTATAAGTTAAGTACATATGCTACATGGTGGATTAGACAGTCGGTTACAAGAGCACTGGCAGATCATGCCAGAACAATCCGTGTACCTGTTCATATGGTTGAAACTATTAACAGAATGTCAAAGATGCAAAGAAAGCTTACACTTGAGTTAGGCTACGAACCATCAACAAAAGAATTGGCAGATGCACTTGACATGACAGAAGAAAAAGTGCTTGAGATTATGCAGATTGCAAGAGAGCCGGCATCATTGGAGACACCAATTGGTGAAGAAGATGATTCTAACCTTGGCGATTTTGTAGCCGACAATAATACAGTTACTCCGGAAGCAAATATTGAATCAGTTATGCTTCGTGAACATATAGATGTATTATTGAAAGACTTAAAAGACAGAGAAAGAGAAGTAATCATTCTCAGATTTGGTTTAAGAGACGGTCATCCAAGAACACTTGAAGAAGTAGGAAAAATCTTCAATGTTACAAGAGAGCGTATCAGACAGATTGAAGCAAAAGCTTTAAGAAAATTAAGAAATCCGGTAAGAAGTAAGAAAATAAAAGACTTCTTGGCTAATTAAATAACAACAAGGGCGTGTTTTTTTAGACATGTCCTTTTGTTTTGTAAGTGAAATGTTTATAATGTTAAGAAATAGGTTAGTTTTACAGGTGAGGAACAACACAAACATTAAAAAAATAAAAAAAGTGATACTCAAACTTAATAATGCTTGATTTTTTATATAAAATAGTTTATAAAATTAAGTAGATTATAAAAAGGTACAAAGGCGTACAGGACAAACCGGTAGTTTTACCGGTTGGCATGCCATTGTGCCTTTTCGTTTTATTAAATTTAAAATGAATTATATTTTTTATTTAATAAAAATATGATAAAGTTAATTAAATCAATTATTGATTAATTATAAAGGAGGAAAATCATGGATCAGAATGTACTATTTAAAGAAGCAGAAGAAAATGGATTGTATGATTCACGCTTTGAACACGACAACTGTGGTATTGGAGCAGTTGTAAACATTAAAGGAAAGAAAAGTCATGCAACTGTTGAAAATGCATTGAAAATTGTTGAAAACCTTGAGCATCGTGCAGGTAAAGATGCAGAAGGAAAAACCGGTGACGGCGTAGGAATCATGCTTCAGATTTCACACAAGTTCTTTAAAAAAGTTACCAAACAGTTAGGTATTGAGATTGGTGATGAAAGAGAATATGGTGTGGGTATGTTTTTTATGTCACAGGACGATTTGAAACGTCATCGTGAAATGAAGATGCTTGAAATCATTACAGAAAAAGAAGGCTTAGAGTTTTTAGGTTGGAGAGAAGTACCTGTTCATCCTGAAGTACTTGGTTCTAAAGCATTGGAATGTATGCCAAAAATTATGCAGTGCTTTATTAAAAAGCCTGAAGATGTAGAAAAAGGACTTCCTTTTGACAGAAAACTTTACATCGTAAGACGTGTATTTTCACACAGTAATGCAGGAACTTACACAGTATCAATGTCCAGCAGAACAATCGTATATAAAGGTATGTTTTTGGTAAATCAGTTAGGTCCTTTCTTTGCAGATTTAATGGACAAAAATTATGAATCAGCAATAGCATTAGTACATTCAAGATTCTCAACAAATACACAGCCAAGTTGGAGAAGAGCTCATCCAAACAGATTTATTGTACATAATGGTGAAATTAATACAATAAGAGGAAACGCAGACAATATGCTTGCAAGAGAAGAGTCAATGAGTAGTGAATATATGCAGAATTCTCTTCAGAAAGTTATGCCTGTTGTAGATACAAACGGTTCAGACTCAGCTATGCTTGACAACACACTGGAATTTTTGGTAATGAACGGTGTTGAGCTTCCATTGGCAGTTATGATGTGTATTCCTGAACCTTGGGAAAAGAATAACACAATGAGCCAGTCAAAGAGAGACTTCTATCAGTATTATGCAACAATGATGGAACCTTGGGACGGACCTGCATCAATCCTTTTCTCAGACGGTGATTATATGGGTGCCATTCTTGACAGAAACGGACTTAGACCATCAAGATATTATATTACAAATGATGACCAGTTAATTTTGTCATCAGAAGTAGGTGTTCTTGATATTCCGGCAGAAAACATTGTAGCAAAAGAACGTTTACGTCCGGGACGTATGTTATTAGTTGATACTGTTAATGGAAAATTAATTGACGATGACGAATTAAAAGAAAGCTATGCAGCAAGAAAACCTTACGGTGAATGGTTAAACAATAATTTGGTTTATTTAAAAGACATAAATATTCCAAATATAAAAATTGAAACATATACAAAAGAAGAACGCCAGAGACTGCAGAAAAACTTTGGATATACTTTCGAAGATTTAAAGAGAATTATTCCAATGGCAAATAACGGAATAGAAGCAACAAAGGCAATGGGTAAAGATACACCACTGGCAGTATTAAGTGAACGTACACATCCATTATTCAACTATTTTAAGCAGTTGTTTGCACAGGTTACAAACCCACCTATTGATGCCATAAGAGAGGAAATCGTTACTTCAACATCAGTATATATAGGTAAAGACGGAAATATTTTGGAAGAACAGCCTGAAAACTGTAAGGTATTAAAAATAAAACATCCTATTCTTACAAATACGGACATTTTGAAACTTAAAAATATCAATAAGCCGGGCTTTAAATCAGCAGTTGTTCCTATTGTATATTACAAAGGTATCAATATTGAAAAGGCTATTGAGCAGGTATTTGTGGATGTAGATAAGGCATATAAAGATGGAGCAAACATTATTATTCTTTCAGACAGAGGAGTAGATGAGTACCATGTACAGATTCCATCATTACTTGCAGTGTCAGCAGTTCATCAGTATCTGGTAAAAACTAAAAAGAGAACAACATTATCACTTATATTGGAAAGTGGTGAACCAAGAGAAGTACATCATTTTGCAACATTACTTGGATATGGTGCCAGTGCAATTAACCCATATCTTGCTCATGAAACAATCAAGCAGATGGTTGAGGAAGATATGATTCAAAAAGACCCATACGCAGCAATTGATGATTATAATAATGCTATTTTAGGTGGTATCGTAAAAATCGCATCAAAGATGGGTATTTCAACAATTCAGTCATATCAGGGCTCACAGATATTTGAAGCAATTGGTATCAGTAAAGAAGTTATAGATAAATATTTCACAGGTACAGTTAGTCGTGTGGAAGGTATTACAATGAAAGATATTGAGGATGGAGTAGAGGAACTTCATTCTAAGGCATTTGATCCATTGGGACTTGATATTGATTTGACTTTGGAAAGTAATGGTGAACACAAACTTAGAAGTGGCAAGGAAGAACACAAGTACAATCCTGCAACTATTCATACATTGCAGCAGGCAACATGGACAAATAACTATCAGATGTTTAAACAGTATACTCATATGATAGATGAAGAAATGGCACCATTCCATTTACGTGGACTTATGGATTTTGATTATCCTGAAAATGGTGGAATCTCTATTGATGAAGTAGAAAGTGCTGAATCAATTATGAAGAGATTTAAAACAGGGGCTATGTCATATGGCTCAATTTCTCAGGAAGCACATGAGACAATGGCAATTGCCATGAATATGATTGGAGGCCGTTCAAACTCAGGTGAAGGTGGAGAAACAATTGAACGTCTTACAATAGGAGAAGATGGACTTAACAAATGTTCAAAAATTAAGCAGGTTGCATCAGGACGTTTTGGTGTTACATCAAGATATCTTGTAAGTGCAGAAGAAATACAGATTAAGATGGCACAGGGTGCAAAACCTGGTGAAGGTGGACATTTACCAGGTAAAAAAGTTTATCCTTGGATTGCAAAAACAAGATACTCAACACCGGGTGTAAGTCTTATTTCACCACCACCACATCATGATATTTACTCAATTGAAGATTTGGCACAACTTATTTACGATTTAAAAAACTCAAACAGAGATGCCAGAATTTCAGTTAAGCTGGTATCAGAAGCAGGTGTTGGTACAGTAGCAGCAGGTGTTGCAAAGGCAGGAGCACAGGTTATTTTAGTATCAGGTTTCGATGGTGGTACAGGTGCAGCTCCTGAAAATTCAATTTACAATGCAGGACTTCCTTGGGAATTAGGACTTGCAGAAGCACATCAGACATTGATTGCCAACGGACTTAGAAACAAAGTGGTTGTAGAGACTGACGGTAAGTTGATGAGTGGTAGAGACGTAGCCATTGCAGCTATGCTTGGTGCAGAAGAATACGGATTTGCAACAGCACCACTTGTAACTATGGGTTGTGTAATGATGAGAGTTTGTAATTTAGATACATGTCCTGTAGGTGTTGCCACACAGAACCCTGAACTTCGTAAGAGATTTAAGGGCAAGCCTGAATATGTAGTAAACTTTATGAGATTTATTGCAGAAGAACTTCGTGAATACATGGCAAAACTTGGTGTTAGAACTTTAGATGAACTGATTGGCAGAGCTGATTTATTGAAAGTAAAAGAAGGTGTAGACCTTAAGAAAGCGTCAGAAGTTGATTTAGGCAAAATCCTTAGCACAGACTTTGCAAAGGAAAGAGTTGATTATACACATAAAAATGTATATGATTTTGAACTTGAAAAGACAAAAGACATGACAGTTCTTTTACCAAAGATGAAGAAAGCCTTAGATGAAAAGAAAGCAGCATCAGTTGAAGTTAATGTAACTAACATTGACAGATCATTAGGAACAATATTTGGTTCTGAAATTACAAAGAGATATAATGACACATTAGATGATGATATGTACACTGTAAAATGCTATGGTGCAGGTGGTCAGAGTTTTGGAGCATTTATTCCAAATGGTATGACAATGGAACTTACAGGTGACAGCAATGACTATTTAGGAAAAGGTCTGTCAGGTGGAAAGATTATTGTAAAACCACCAAAGGAATCCACATTTAAACAGGATGAAAATATTATTATCGGTAACGTTGCTTTTTATGGTGCAACAAGTGGTAAAGCATATATCAATGGTGTTGCAGGTGAAAGATTCTGTGTAAGAAACTCAGGTGCAACTACTGTAGTTGAAGGTGTTGGAGATCATGGTTGTGAATACATGACAGGCGGTCGTGTGGTAGTTATTGGTAAGGTTGGTAAAAACTTTGCAGCAGGTATGAGCGGTGGTGTAGCTTATGTTCTTGATGAAAATAACGACCTTTATAGAAAGACTAATAAATCCTTAGTTTCAACTGAAGAGTTGTCAAACAAGTATGATGTATTAGAACTTAAAGGCATGATTGAAGACCATGTAAGATATACAAATTCTGTTAAGGGTAAAGAAATATTAGAAAACTTTGAGCAATATCTTCCTAAGTTTAAGAAAATTATTCCTTATGACTACAAGAAGATGCTTGAAACAATAGCAAAAATGGAAGAAAAAGGATTGGACCCTGAACAGGCACAGATAGAAGCGTTTTACGCAGCAACAAGATAGGAGGATAATATAATGGGAAAACCAACAGGATTTTTAGATTATGAAAGAGAAGAAGCAAAGGCAACTTCTCCAAAAGAAAGAATTAAAAACTTTAATGAATTCCATGAACCTCTATCAGTGGACAAGCAAAAATGTCAGGCTGCAAGATGCATGGATTGTGGAGTTCCATTTTGCCAAAATGGTCAGGTTATTGCCGGAATGGTGTCAGGTTGTCCATTAAATAACTTAGTTCCGGAGTGGAATGATTTGTTGTATATGGGAAATATGGAACAGGCATATAACAGACTCCATAAAACAAACAATTTCCCTGAGTTTACATCAAGAGTATGTCCTGCTCTTTGCGAGAAGGCGTGTACTTGTGGACTTAATGGAGATGCAGTTTCAGTAAGAGCCAATGAGCATTTGATTATTGAAAATGCATATGAAAAAGGATATACAAAGGCAAAGGCTCCTGCTGTAAGAACAGGAAAAACAGTGGCTGTTATTGGTTCAGGACCATCAGGACTTGCCGTTGCAGACCAGTTAAATAAGAGAGGTCATCAGGTTACAGTATATGAGCGTGATGACAGAGTTGGTGGACTTTTGATGTATGGTATTCCAAATATGAAATTGGAAAAACATATTATTGATAGAAAAGTTAATATTATGAAAGAAGAAGGTGTTGAGTTTATTACAGACACAAATGTTGGAAAAGACATAAAGGCAGCAGACATACTTAAAAAATATGACAGAGTTGTACTTGCCTGTGGTTCAAGAAATGCAAGAGATATTAAAGCACCGGGAAGAGATGCTAAAGGTATTTACTTTGCAGTGGATTTCTTAACATCTACTACAAAGAGCCTTCTTGACAATGATGGAAAATTGAAAGATGGAACATTTATTTCTGCAAAGGGAAAAGATGTTGTAGTAATCGGTGGTGGTGACACAGGAAATGACTGTGTAGGAACAAGTATCCGTCATGGTGCGAAAAGTGTATTGCAGCTTGAGATGATGCCAAAGGCACCGGATGAAAGATTGGAAAGTAATCCATGGCCTGAATGGCCACGTATCTGTAAAACAGATTACGGTCAGGAAGAAGCAATTGCTGTATTTGGACATGACCCAAGAGTATATCAGACTACTGTTAAGGAGTTTATAAAAGACAAAGATGGCAACTTAACTAAATTAGTTTTGGTAAAACTTGAAGCAAAGAAGGATCCAAAAACAGGAAGACTGAATATGGTTGAAATTAAAGGTTCAGAATATGAAGTTGATTGTCAACTTGTATTGATTGCAGCAGGATTCCTTGGAAGTGAAGATTATGTAACAAAGGCATTTAAGGTTGAAACTGACGGTAGAACAAACATTAAAACAGAACCATCAAAGCATGCCACAAGTACTGAAAATGTATTTGCTGCCGGAGATGTTCATAGAGGACAGTCTTTGGTTGTGTGGGCAATCAGAGAAGGAAGAGACTGCGCAAGAGAAGTAGATCAGTCGTTGATGGGTTACAGCAATCTGTAATAAAAATGGAAGTGTAGTTGAAAAACGGAATTGACATAATATTAAAAAAGTCCTGTATACCCAAAGCATGGTATACAGGACTTTTTTTATCTGTCAGCTTCCATATTTTTTGGAAGAATCAGATTTAGTACAATTGCCATAATAAATACAACGGCAACACAGTTTTCTGCAAAGACAGTTCTAATAATCTGTGGAAAGATGGCAAAAATCTCAGGAACCTGTGTAAAACCAAGCCCAACACTAAGAGATAAAGCCACAATAGTGATATTTCGCTGAGAATATCCACATTTGCCAAGCATCTGCATACCACTGATTACTATATTACCGAACATCATAATGGTACATCCACCAAGAACTGCATCAGGCAGTGTTGCAAGGATGGCACCAAGCACAGGGAAAAATCCGGCTAAAATCATGATAATTGCTCCTGCTGCAATTGCAAAACGATTGACAACTTTTGTCATGGCAACAAGACCAACATTTTGGCTAAATGACGTAATTGGAAGACATCCAAACAGTGATGAAATAGAACTTACAAAACCATCGCAGGCAATAGAGCCAGAAGTCTCCTTAGTTGATGCATTTCTATCTAAAGCTGACGATGCAAGGGCACTTGTGTCACCAATAGTTTCCGTTGCAGAAACAAGGAAAATAAGAGTAACAGAAATAATTGCATTCCAGTTAAAATCCATTTTGAAAGGCATAAAATGTGGAAGAGCAATAATTGAACTTTCCTTTATAGCTGTAAAATCAACCATGCCCATACATGTAGCAACAATATAACCTACAATCAGTCCAAACAAAACCGATAATTGTTTCCAAAATCCTTTTGCGAAAATATTAAATAAAATACATGCAAGTAATGTGATACAACCTAAAATCCAATGCTGTGATGCACCGAAAGTTTCACTGCCACTGCCACCACCAAATGATGATGCACCAACGGAAAGCAATGAAAAACCAATAGCAGTAACAACACTGGCTGCAACTACAGGTGTAATAATTTTAATCCAATATTTTGCAAAAAGTCCCAAAAGACCTTCGATGATACCACCTATCAACACAGCACCCATAATGGTACCATATCCGTACTTTGGACCGATATAACAAAATACAGATACAAAAGTAAAACTAATGCCCATAACAATAGGAAGTCCTGAACCAACTTTCCAAACTGGGAAAAGCTGAATCAAGGTACCAATACCTGCAATAATCATGGCGCATTGGATGAGCATGGCTGTCTGTGAAGATTTAAGACCACAGGCACCTGCTACAATTGAAATTGGCGCAATGTTTGCTACAAACATTGCAAGAATGTGCTGCAATCCAAAAGGAATAGCAGTCTTAACAGGAATCTTTCCGTCAAGGTGATAAAGATTCTCTGTGTTTCCAGATTGTTTTGTTTTGTTCATAATAAATTTTTCTCCTGTGTTTATATAAAATTATAGTTTGTAATATTTCATTTATATTAGAAATCAAAGATGTTTTCGTATTATTGGGTGCGAAAAACTACTGCTTGCGAAATTCAATAGTTCCATTTGCAGAATCCATGCTGTCTACAATGGCCAAAGATTCAAGTCTGTATCCAAGATTTCTAATCATACGACCACCTGCCTGGAATCCTTTTTCAATGGCAATACCAATACCTTCGACAGTACCACCGGCTTCACTGACAATAGAAATAAGTCCCTGCAATGCACAACCATTTGCAAGAAAATCGTCAATAATAAGTACATGGTCATTGTCATTTAAAAATTTCTTTGAAACAATAACCTGATTCTTACACTTGTGTGTAAATGATTCAACTTCGGCAACATACATATCGCCATCAATATTAATACTTTTTGACTTTTTAGCAAAAACTACAGGAACATCAAAATATCTGGCAACGATACATGCAATGCCAATACCAGAAGATTCAATAGTTACAATTTTGTTTATGTTGGCATCGGCAAAACGCTTTTTAAATTCTTCACCCATCTGTTCAAAAAGTTGTATATCCATCTGATGATTTAAAAAACTATCTACCTTTAGAACATTTCCTTCTTTTACTATGCCGTCTTTAACAATTCTTTCTTCTAAAAAGTTCATAAAAATCCTCCCAAATCTAATCTATAAGTATAAAATCCTCTGATTAGAGTACCAAAATTAAATCAAGATTACAATAGGATAATTCAGTGAAAAATTAAAAAAATTGCACTAACTATAGAAGAAAATTTAAAAGATTACATACAAATACAGATGAACATTTTCATATTAAAAATATATTGACAGATTTTTCATAAAACCATCTAAAACATAATAAATATAATAAGGAATAAGTAAGAAAAATGTGGTATAATATAGCAGGTTAAGATTAAAAATAGGAGATTAAATAGATGAAAGTATTAATGTTTAACGGAAGTCCAAAGGCAAAGGGCTGTACATATACAGCTTTGGATGAAATGGCAAAAGTTTTGAATGAAGAAGGAATTGAAACAGAGATTATGCATATAGGAGCACATCCCCAGGGCAGTTGTATGGGCTGTGGTGGATGTAGCAAAAACGGTGAATGTGTATACGGTGGTGAGGTAGTAGAGGCTGCAGGCAAATTAAAAGATGCAGATGCAGTTGTATTTGGAAGTCCTGTTCACTATGCATCAGTTAGTGGAAATATGATGGGATTTTTGCATCGTCTGTCATGGAGTGCAGGAAAATATTTAAAATACAAACCGGCAGCAATGGTAGTTAGCGCAAGAAGAGCAGGTACAACATCAGCTCTTGATGAAATTGCAAAGATACCTGAGTTTTTCCATATGCCACTGATTAACGGCAATTACTGGCCAATGGTACATGGTTCAACACCTGAAGACGTAAAAAAAGACGAAGAAGGACTTCAGATTGTACGAAATATTGCAAGAAACATGGCATGGATATTAAAATGTATTGAGGCTGGAAAAGAAAAGGGAATAGTTCATCCTGAACCTGAAACACCGGTTAAAACAAACTTTATCAGATAATTGTAATGTTTACAAAATTATAACAATTCATTAATTGCATATGTAATTATATACGTTTATACTAGTGCGTGTGGTTATAAAACGAAATGAGAGGACATAATATGGAAGAAAATAAAATGACTCCTGACAATCAGGAGAAAGTGAAAAATGAAAATACAACGGGGGATGTAGTTGTAAACAAAGATGTATCAACAGATGAACAAAGTAGTGAATCTACAGAAGATGCAAAGAAAACAAATGAAAATATACAGTTAGAAGAACAAGATTCTTCAAAGGGAAAAAAAGCTGTAAAAAAGAGGAAAAAAGGAGATGAAGAATTCAGTCTGAAAAGAGAAATTTTTAGTTGGATTAAAATTTTCATTATTGCAGTAATTATTGCGTTTGTTGTAAACAATTGTATTATTATGAATGCAAATGTTCCATCAGGTTCAATGAAGAATACTATTCTGGAAAAAGACAGAATGATAGGTTTAAGAACAGCATATTGGCTTTCAGATCCAAAGCGTGGTGATATTGTTATTTTTGAAAATCCTGATTACTACGAAAAAGGAAGTCTTGCTTCTGATAAATATTTTGTAAAAAGAGTAATTGGTCTTCCTGGAGACAAGGTAGTTATCAGAGATGCAAAAATCTATATTAATGATTCAAAAACACCACTTGAGGAACCATATCTTCCTGAAGAGTGGACTGAAATGAATGGTAGTACAGAAGAGTTGGAGTACAATGTACCAGAAGGATGCTATTTTGTAATGGGCGACAACAGAAACAGCTCAAATGATGCAAGATATTGGATTAATACATACGTAAAACGTGACAAGATTATTGCAAAGGCAGAATTTAAATATTGGTCAAAAGGTTCTATAGACATTGAGACTTTTGACAAGGTAACTTATTCTGTGGACAAAAAGTAAATATATTAATAAAAAAAATGTGCCTACTCACATTTGTGAGCAGGCATATTTTTTTCGTAGGTAAGAGATGTTTCGGTAACTTTGAACCCTATTTTTTTATAGAGATTGTATGCAGGCACATTTTCTTTTACAACATGAAGAATTATATGATTATTTGTGTCAAAGAGTTTAGAAAGTACATTGTATAAAAAAACACAGCCAAGGTGTCTGCCACGATAATCTTCGTTAATATAAACATCAGATATACAGTAGTTTAGAGTTCTGTTAATATTATGTCCGATTACACTTATGAAACATTGTCCAACTTCCTTCTCGTCCAATATCAATTTGAAACAGTCATCATCTTCCATGTAAGAAACCGAAAAATCTTCATTTGTAATGAAATCATTTGATAGAGAACTTTGGATTAAAGATTCTGTTAATGCAAAGTCCTCAGCATTTAATCGCATTAATAATTCAGTGGAAGCAAATTCAAAATCAAAAGAATTTAAAAAAGCTATACAGGGTTTGTTGTCAGGTGAAACAGAAGCAGAAACCAAAGCAGGTTTCTGAGTGGTGTAAAAATTTTTAAATAATTGAGTACCAATACCTAAACGTCTGTAATCAGGATGAACAAAAATACAAAATTCAAAATTTAATTTATCAAATACATAAATAGACAAAAATCCCACAATCTGATTTCCTTTTTTTGCGTAATAGATTTTAGGAATGTTGGGGCAAATAGATTCCTCGTCAAAAAAGCAGATATATCTTTTCACGTTTCCCATACATTTGTCTGCAAACTTTCTTAATTTATTTTCAAAATCTAATGATATTTCCGATGTATTTAAGTAAGCAAAATTTTTCATAATATTCCTCCTTGGAAAAAATTAAAATTTTGTTCTAAGCAAAATGTAGGTCGATTATATCAAACATCATAGAAAAATAACAGTATGTGTGCTATATTAAGGGATGAAAATTTTTATAAGATTGATGGAGGAAAATATGTTAAAGATTGGTTCCCATGTAAAAATGAGTGGTAAGGAAATGCTTCTTGGCTCAGCAAAGGAAGCAAAATCCTATGGAGCAAATGTATTTATGGCATATACAGGTGCACCACAAAATACAATTAGAAAAGACATAAGTCAGTTAAACATAGAAAATGCGTGGAAGTATATGAAGGAGAATGAAATTTTAGAAATTATAATTCACGCACCTTATATTATAAATTTAGGAAATACCATAAAGCCTGAAACTTTTGAAATTGCAGAAACATTTCTTGATACAGAATTAAAAAGAAGTAGTGCAATGGGTAGCAAGGTGATGGTACTTCATCCGGGTGCTCACGTTGGGGCAGGTGTGGATGCAGGTATAAATCAGATTATAAAAGGAATCAATGATGTTTTGACAAACGATACCGATGTATGTATAGCCCTTGAAACAATGGCAGGAAAAGGTAGTGAAATTGGTAGAAATTTTGAAGAATTGGCAAGGATTTATGACGGTGTAAAATACAATGACAAGTTAAGAGTATGTTTTGATACATGCCATGTTCACGACAGTGGATATGATCTGGTAAATGATTTAAGTGGTACATTTGAAAAGTTTGACAAAGTCATTGGAACAGACCAAATTGCAGTGTTCCACATCAATGACAGTAAAAATCCATGTGGGGCAGGAAAAGACAGACATGAAAACATTGGATTTGGAAATATAGGTTACGATACCTTAAGGGAAATTATTTATATGAAGGAATTTGAGAATGTACCAAAGATTCTTGAAACACCATACGTAAAAGATCCTGAAAACAGTAAAAAATCTTATCCGCCATATGGTTATGAAATTGAGATGATTAAGGATGGAAAGTTTGATTCAGATTTACAAAATAAAATATTGTTGGGCGCAAAATCTTAAAAAATATTAAATATTAGGAAATAGTAAAAATAACAAACTTTATAATAGTAAACCAAAAATAAAAAAGAGGAACCAAAATGGATAATTTTATATACAGTTTAAATGCTACAGTGCCAGTTTTTGTGGTTATTGTGGCAGGATACACATTAAAAAAAATAGGTTGGATTAATGAAGGATTTATAAAGGCAGCAAACAAATTAACATTTTCATTAACCTTACCATTATTGTTGATACAGGATATGATGAGCAATGATTTTATAGCTCATTTTCAGTTAAAGTATGTGTTGTTTTGCTTTTTAGTTACACTGTTATGCTGCGTTGGAACAACAGTAGTGGCAATGCTTATTATGAAAGATAAAAACATTTTGGCAGAGTTTGTGCAGGCATCGTATAGAAGCAGTGCAGCTGTGCTTGGAGCAGCGTTTATTTTAAATATTTATGGAAACACAGGAATGCTTCCACTTATGATTATAGGTGCCGTACCATTTTACAATGTTTATGCAGTTATTATACTTACCGTATTTTGTCCTGAAAAGGGAGCAACGCAGGAAAAGACGCTGGCAAAAACATTAAAGGGAATTGCTACAAATCCAATTATTATAGGTATAGTAGTAGGGGTGATTCTGTCAGCATTAAAAGTAGATTTCCCAATTATGATTGATAACACAATCAACAACTTTGCAAAAATCACAACACCACTTGCATTGCTGGCTATTGGTGGAAGTTTTGAAATAGGAAAAGCACTGAAAAAAATAAAACCGGCTGTAATTGCCACAACACTAAAGCTGATAGGCTGGCCGATTATATTTTTGCCATTGGCTGTTATGCTGGGATTTAGAAACAGTGAATTACTTGCCATTGTAATAATGCTTGGCTCACCAACCACACCAAGCTGTTATGTTATGGCAAAAAGCATGAAATCAGAGGGAACACTTACAAGTAGCGTAATTGTGCTGACTACAATGTTTTCAGCATTTTCCATAACAGCAATTATATTTGTTTTAAGAACAATGGGATATTTATAAAATTTTAGTATATTATTCCACACAGATATAGTGTAAGTGGAATTGTAATCAGTGACAGTGCAGTTGTAATAAATATTGTTTTCGAAACAAATTTTGTATCAGCACCATATTCTGATGAAATCATTAATGCCGTGTTTGCAGCAGGCATTAAAAATTCAATAAACATTACATTGAACAACAGTCCTGTTCCAAGGAAAAATCTGAAAACAGGATAAAGTATAATTGGTAAAAGAATTTGTTTTATAATTGTAAAAACGTATATACGCCACTCATCAAATACATCTGCAAGTTTTATTGATGCAAGTGTGGCACCAACTAAAATCATGGCAAGAGGTGAGGTAAGACCACCTACAGTGTCAATTACACTTTCGATTGTGGCTGGAAAATGAATATCTAACAAATATATAAATATTGCCAAAACAGAGCTTATTATGGCAGGTGAAATAAGTGATTTAAGTTTAAGAGTTGCCCTTTTAGTATCACCATAGCCAATAATAATTACACCATAGGAAAATGCACTAATATTAAAGAAAATGTTTAATATAGCAGCATAAAATACTGCAGTGTCACCACCTGCACCACATGCTGCCTGTAGTATTGGAAAACCCATAAATCCTACATTGGAAAAAATCATCATAAACATGTATGCACCTTGTCTTGAACCGATAATGTGCATGGTTTTCATCATGATTTTTACTACTATAAATGCAATAACAGGCATAATCAGATAGAAAATAATGGAAGAACCAAAAAGTAGGGCAAATTCAGAACTTTCAGGTCTTTGTTTCATTGATAAAACTGAATCAATTGTCATAAAAGGCAATGTTATATTTAAAACAAACTTATTCAATATTTTTGTGGAATATTCGTCTAAGGCTTTTGATTTATAAGCTATAAAACCAAGACAAATAATAATGAAAAGTTGAATAAGCTGGTTGATAAGTACGGTCATATTAATCATTTTTGGAATCTCCTTAATTTTAATGGGCGAAAGCCCGAACGCTATTTTAAGACTACAACGCTGATGTGTCAATAGAAAGAGGATAAATATGTTTAAAAATATAAAAGGAATAATTTTTGATTTAGATGGAACAATTTTGGACAGTTTCTGGGTGTGGGATACTGTTGATTTAAAGTTTTTAGGCCACAGAGGATTTGATGTGCCGGATGATTATGTAGATGCAATATCTCCTATGGGAGCCATGAAAGCAGCAGTGTACACTATTGAGAGATTTGGACTGCACAACGAAAAGCCTGAAGATTTGGTAAGAGAATGGTTTGCAATGGCAAAAAAAGAATATCACAGCAGAGTAAAGTGTAAACCATTTGCAAAAGAATTTATACATAAAATGAGAGAAACAGGAAGAAAAATGTCTATTGCTACATCATCAGACAGGGAACTTTTTATTCCAACATTGGAAAGAGAAGGGATAATCGGCTGCTTTGATTCAATTGTCACTGTGGATGAGGTAAAGCGTGGAAAAGAATATCCAGACATTTACCTTGAGGCAGCAAGAAGAATGGATATAAACAAAGAAAACTGTGTAGTATTTGAAGACATAGTTCCTGCCATTAAAGGTGCAAAAAAAGGAAACTTTAAAGTTGTGGCAGTGAAAGATGAAAAGTCAGTAAACAACTTTGAAGAGGCAAAAAAACTGGCAGACCTTTATATTAGTTCTTATGAAAATCTGTTGGAAGCTGGGCAAGTATAATTGCTACAAAAATAAGAAGGCATCCTGATAATTGTTTAACACCCATTTTTTCACCTAGAATAATCCAACCTGCAATAACAGAAAATACAGACTCAAGACTTAACAAAAGTGAAGCAACCGTTGGATTAACTCCTACCTGTCCTACAATCTGTAAAGTATAGGCAACGCCACATGAAAGTACGCCTGCATATAAAATTGGAATCCAAACAGTAATATCTGAAAGTCCCTGTGCCCAAACACCGATATTTGAAAAAGATCCTTTCATATCAGATGTAAACATAGGAATCATAGTAATAACACCACATACAAAAAATTGAATACAGGACATTCTTATCCCGTCAACTTTTGGAGAAAAATAATCTATAATGATAATATGAAAAGAGAAAAATAATGCACAAAGAAGCAGTAATAAATCTGCAATGTTAAAAGAGGTAGAACCATTAAAACATAAAAGATAGAGCCCACACAATGTTAAAACAACGCCAATCCAAATATTAAGTCCACATTTTTTCTTCATAAAAATCCCCAAAATAGGAACTAGTAAAATATAACAGGCTGTTAGAAATCCTGCTTTTCCGGCAGAAGCTCCAAGATACAAACCAAGCTGTTGAACATTACTGCCAAGACAAAGGGCAATACCGCAGGATACCCCACCAATTAATAACAGTTTTCTTTCTTTAGCAGTAGTTGGTTTATTCTTTGAAAATCCCATTTTATCAAGGATAAAAATAACAGGAATAAGAACTGCTGCCCCAATAATGGAACGGATACAGTTAAATGTGTAAGGTCCGCATGCATTACCACCAACACTTTGGGCAACAAATGCAGTACCCCAAATCAATGCTGCAAGAACAAGTGTAAAAGAATGGCGGATTTTTGTTGAATTCATAAGTTTCTCCTTAATTGTAAAATCATTGTATATGTTGTGTGAAAATTAATCGTCTTTTAATGGCAACTAAATAACGTTGCCTGTTAAGCAGTTTTTTTGCATATAAAATCACAATTCCACACAGTAGTATATATAAATAAGAAGAAAAAGGCAAATATTGGAATGAGTAAAGTTAAAAAAAATCAGTTGTGTGGTATAATAAAAAGTGGAATTAAAAGAAAAATAGAAAAGAGGAAATATATGAAATTAATTTCGTGGAATGTAAATGGAATAAGAGCCTGTGTTACAAAAGGATTTATGGATTTTTTTAATGAAATAGATGCAGACATTTTTTGCATACAGGAATCAAAAATGCAGGAAGGACAGTTGGTATTAGATATGCCGGGTTACCATCAGTATTGGAATTATGCTGAAAAGAAAGGATACTCAGGCACAGCTATTTTTACAAAAAAAGAACCATTGTCAGTTACATATGGACTTGGAATAGAGGAACATGACAAAGAAGGTCGTGTGATAACATTGGAGTTTGAAGATTTTTATATGGTTACATGCTACACACCAAATTCCCAAAATGAACTTAAAAGACTTGATTATAGAATGAAATGGGAAAATGATTTTAAGGTATATTTAAAGAATCTTGAAAAAACAAAACCGGTTATAATGTGTGGAGACTTAAATGTGGCACATAAGGAAATAGACTTAAAGAATCCTAAAACAAATAGAAAGAATGCCGGATTTACAGATGAAGAACGTGAAAAGATGACAGAGTTGCTTGAAGCCGGATTTATAGATACATTTAGATATTTTTATCCGGAGGATGAGGGAAGATATAGCTGGTGGTCTTATAGATTCAAGGCAAGAGAGAAGAACGCAGGCTGGCGTATAGACTACTTTTTAGTGTCAGAATCATTAAAGGACAAGCTGGAAGGTGCAGACATTCACAAGGATGTAATGGGATCAGATCACTGTCCAATAGAGTTGGATATCGTTGACTTAAATTAATGTAGTAATAATTAAGGGAGGAACAAAAATGAGCGAAAAATATGCTCCACCGTTTTCAATGACAGAAAAAATAACAAATTTAATAATTGAAATAGGCGAGTTGGTTGGTTCAATTTCAACATTTGAATCGTTAAATCCTAACCCGGTTTTAAGAAGAGAAAGTAGGATAAAAACTATACATTCATCTCTTGCAATAGAGCAAAATATGTTCCTGATTTAATGAAACAGTTGTTTGATTGGCTTAAAGAATCAGCAAATCATCCTTTGGTAAAATCATGCATATTTCACTATGAGTTTGAGTTTATTCATCCATTCCAGGACGGAAATGGAAGGATAGGAAGATTGTGGCAATCATTAATACTACAAAACTGGAAAGAAATATTTGCCTGGTTACCTGTTGAAACTTTAATTCATGAAAATCAGGAAGAGTACTATAAAATGTTGCAGATTGCAGATAATGAGGGTGAATCTACAGTGTTTGTGGAATTTATGCTTGAAATGATTCGAGATGCTCTTGTAGAAATAAGTTATGCACAGAACAACAATGATGTCGTAACAAATGTCGTAACAAATGTCGTAACAAATGAAGAAAAAATGATTTCACTTTTAAGACAAAATGGAACGTTGTCAGCAAAAGAGCTGGCATTGTCTATTGATATTACACAAAGACAGGCACAACGTATTCTTGCAAAACTTAAAGAGCAGGGAAGAATAGTAAGACATGGCGCAACTAAAAATGGTTTTTGGGAAGTAGTTGAATAATAGGTGATTAAAAATATTTAAATGCAGAGTTAAATTAAAAAAATGATGCTTTTTGAAAAAAGTTGTTGACAAACATAACTCTATATAGTAATATATGTCTTGCGTGTGACAAACACACCAAGCAATGCGCGAGTGGCTCAGTGGTGGAGCACCTCCTTGCCAAGGAGGGGGTCGCGGGTTCGATCCCCGTCTCGCGCTTTTATTATGCCCATAAATAAAGGGATTCGGACGATAAAAACCTTAAAAAGTAACCACCGAGTAATCAAAAAGTAACTCGTGAGAAACTCGGAAATACACAAAAGCAACACTACTACAAAAAATTAAAGAAAGGAAAGGCTATTAAAAGTCCCTATGTTGCTTTAGACATAAAAAAGAGGAATGTTGCATTATGCAATATTCCTCTTTTTTACTATAGATATATAATTATTATACAAACAATTCTACTGTTGATTTTTATTTCAGAATGTATTTATAATAAAATTTATATTTTTTGGGATATTTGAATTTTATTTTCTTTGATGTTCCTTTAAATGTATTTTTTCTTAATTTTACTTTTGATTTAAAAGTAACTTTTTTCAATTTTTTACATTTATAAAATGTTTGTTTTCCAATCTTCTTCACGCTTTTAGAAAAAGTAACTTTACTAATAAAGGAATTTCCTTTAAAAGCTTTATCCGAAATTGCTGTAACTTTATAACTCTTGTTTAATTCTTTTATTTTTGCAGTTTCGGGTATTTTTACCGACTGTACATATTTATCTTTTAAACCTGTAACTGTTACTGTATTTTTTCCTGTTATCTTATACTTTAAATTACCATCAGTAAAATTCGTTGGTGAAAAAGTAATCTCATAACTAAAATTTCCATATAGATTACTAAAACCAACTATTTCAGCACTAGAGTTAACTTTTAAATAGTATGTTCCCTTTGTTATAGTGGCAATGATTGTATTATCTCCTATTGTGTCTTTATCATAATATTGCTCTGCCAAACGAATGTAATCGGGATAGTCCGTCTTAGTCAACATAAATGATGTGATTCGACACTTTGTATCAAGCTCAAATCTAATAGTCCCTGTGCATGGTACGTCAAATTTGTACCATATGACAGGTTCACTTTCTGAAAGCGTTCCTTTTACGGTTTCTGATATACTTATTTTCTTTGCATTAGCTCTTGTATTTGCCATAGCTGTTGTAGATAAAGCAAACACTCCTCCTAAAATCATAGCAACTGTTAATAATAATTTGCAACATTTCATTTTTTTCATAATAGTTAACTTTCCTTTCATTATCGATTTTTACCTTGTATATTATTGGGGTAACCAATAACAGATACCTTATCATCACATTGTAAATCAGTCAGTAAAGTATTATTTGATAAATCTAATTCCACTAATAGGTTGTTTTCACAACTTAAACTTTCTAATGCTGTATTGTTTGATAAATCCAATTCTTCCAACTGATTTCCATAACAACTTATTCTTGTCAGAAATATATTATTCGATAAATCTAATTTGTCCAATTGATTACCACCACACCATAGTTCTGTTAAATATAAATTGTTTGATAAATCTAACTCTTTTAAATCATTTTCTCCACAACGCAAATCCTCTAATGCTGTATTGTGCGATACATCTAATTTAGTTAATTGATTATTATAGCAAAATAATTCATATAGATTAATATTGTTTGACAAATCTAATTCCTTAAGTTCATTCCCATCACACAGCAATATTCCAAGTTTTGTATTATTTGATAAATCCAAGTTATTCAAATTATTATTCCAACAAGTCAAGTCTACCAGTGCTCTACTATTTGAGACATCTAACTCTGTTAGTTTGTTTGAACCACAGTTTAAAAAATTTAATTGAGGGTTCTGCGAGATATTTAAATATGATAAGTTGTTATCGTTACACTGTAAATGCTCCAACAAAGCATTATGAGATGCATCTAAAGCTGTCAATTGATTGCTGTCACACTCAATTTTTGTAAGTAATGTACAATCACTTATATCAAGAGTTGTTAACCGATTTCCAAAGCAACTTAACTCTGTCATGTTAATACAGTTTTCAAGATTAAGGTTTATCAATTGATTATTACTACAACTTAAATCTTGTAATGAAGTGCTATTTGATAAATCTAAATTTGTCAAATTATTATCTTGGCACCATAACCATTCTAAATTTGTTTTGTTTGATATTGATAACTCAAGATTTGTTAATTGGTTTTGGGCAACACCCAAGAATTGCAAATTCGCTTTATTAGAAATATTTACTTCAGTTAGTTGGTTTCGTTGGCAACTTAAACTGATAAGAGATGTTAATGCTGTCAAATCTAAATTACCTGTTAAATTCTTTTCATCCCAAACTATTGAACATAATTTTCCTTCATACCAGTAGTATTCATCTTTATTATAAATATCTTCACTTACTGTTGCACCTTTGTCTCTTTGTTCCTTAATTATTTTTTTCAGGGATTCTACATCATTACTATTATCTACTTGTGATGGAATTGTTGGTTGCTCTGTATTGGGGGGTGTGGTTTCCATAGGCTTGGTTGTAGGTTGCTCTGTTGGTATTGTAGTTGGTTGTGGTGTTACTTTTTTCTTTACAGTCACTTTGCATTTATATTTTTTCTTTCCAACTTTAGCAATAATTGTAGCCATACCTGTCTTTTTACCCTTTACTTTTCCTTTCTTACTGACAGTTGCAATGTTCTTGTTGGAAGTAGTCCATTTTACTTTTTTCTTGTTATTTTTTAGTTTTAATGAAACTGTTCTTCCAATATAGATTGTTGCTTTTGTTTTGTTTAGTTTCACTTTTTTTGCTGCACTTACATTTGTAGTAGAAATCATAGAAATAGATAATACTATTGCAAACATTAATGCTAATAATTTTTTTACTTTGTTCATAAATAAAATCCTCCTTAATTATCTAAATATGTCGTCTTTATAACATATTTTATAACATAAAGAATAACATATTTTTATGATTAGAACAAGATTATTATATATGTTAACAGCGTATATATGAGGTGATTCTATGAAAAGTGATGATAAGTTAATAATTAAATCCAAAAAATTCAGAGGGAATGATGGCTACAAAACGTTTTCTATCAGAATAAAAGAAGGACTAGTTGAAAATATAGATACAATTTCTGAAAGAACAGGGCATAGTCGCAATGAATTAATTGGAATACTATTGGAGTTTGCAGTTAATCATTGCAGTATTGAAGATTAAATTTGAAAATAGACATTTCATTTTAACAAAAATAACAGCATTTATGAAATCATAGATACTGTTATTTTGCTATTCCGTCAAATATTTATAAAATCAAAAACTTACAGGATAGATTTATTTTCTTTTGAGGAATAATTTATTGCTTAGTATATTGTTTAGTTTCTTTAGTTCCTTGTAAAATGTAACCTTATCTTTTTGACGCCATATCTCGTTTTTGGCTTTGGGACAAACAATAAAATGAATTTTCTCAAGATTATTATAACAATGTTTTTCATCAAGTCTATCTTTATGCTTTTCCAACAATTTATCATAAATTTTACGATATTCAGTAACATTTTTTCTAGTACTATCATAATAATGTGTAATATTTTTTTCATCATAACTATTTTGCCTCTTGAAAAATTTCAAGGTATCTCGACAAGTTTTGTTTGATTTTAAATAATCACTTTTTTGTTTCCCTGACAAATAGGATTCGATGTTATATTCAGAAATTCTGTCACATCCCGAAAAACGTCCATGCCCTTTGCCTTTAGCATAATCTTTTTGACAAAGAAAACATCTTTTGAAAGTATAAGAATGTATAACTAAATAGTGTAAAATTGATAAGAGAACTTCCTTTAAAGAAAAGCATTTGTATATAAATTTATGTTCTTCTTCTAGATATTTATTTTTTGTTAGTATAGTATTCTTTTTGCCATATTCATAATATAACTCTTTATAAGTATATTGGGGAAATTTTTTTGCTCTATTGTTTGACATTTGAGATAAAGGATTTGGAGTTTGAATTTGTATTGTACAATTAAGATTTAGTTTATATCTCTTTTCCAATTCCTCTACTATGTTTAGACTTTTGATTTTTCGATTACGATAATGTATCAGTATATTATTTATTTCATTGATAAATTTAAGATAGGTTTCATCATTGCCAACATATAAAGGTTCTCCAAAACCATATTCATATTCGTAATTCGTTGACGATATATTTGAGGCGTGATTGTTCTGTAATCGTCCATAAGGATATTGATAGGGTTCTTTTTGATTTCGTAAATCCCCCAAAATTGTTAAAAAATTAAATTCTAAAACTTTATTATAGGGTTTTGGAATATTCAAATCATTGTCTAATCCTACCCAATGCAATATTAAAAATCCCTTTGAATAACTTTGTTTTTTATCCTGTATTATCTCGATTTCGTATGTATAATCGTTCATTTTTCCACCTTTCTATTGTTCCCACTTAAATAGCCCAAAAACGGTTTGTAAATTAGGCAATCTTTAGAATTTTAAATACAGTATAATACGTTTCAGAAAGGAGAACAATAAGTGCTTGTGATAAAATCCAACAAGCAAAATATGATTGAATTGAGATTTTAAAAAAATTAGATTTTAGGAGGAAATGTAAAATGGCAAACATTTTAAAATTAGTAAAGGTTAATATGGAAGAAATGGTAAAAGACGGAACAGTTCTTCTTATAGATAAACCGAGGATTTTTGAAAAGTATGAGGACGGTGTGAAAGTCGGTGTAGGGGGATTAACATATCCTTGTTTATTTCAAGATTTAGACTTTGAAAAAATGTCTGTAAAAATTGCGGGAACAATTAAACCCCAAGTGGATTATGATGACGAACCGATTCCAGTGACTTTTCAAAGATTAGAGGGAAAACTGTGGCAAGATTACAAGAATGGTGGAGAAGTCAAACTTTCTTTAACTGCCAAAGGTGTCGCCCCCGTTGAAGAAAAAACTCGTTTACGAATAGGCAAGGAGGATGGAAAAGCGTGAAAGAAAAACAATTAAAACCACGCCAATTATCTTGGATAAAATATTTGGTGGGAATGTGGTGGATAGGATTGATTTCTTCTATCGTTTTCTTGGTGGTGTTCAAAAATATTCTCTTTGGGTTAGGAATGGCTACAATGCTTGGTATTGGCGTACTCTACATTGTAACCATTCGCTGTAAAATTAATAAGATTAGAAAAATCTCTAACCTTATAAAAGATTTTATCAGAAAGAATAATCTATATCAATCCCATTACATCATTAAACATACGTTGTTCGGGGATAAAGAGGTCGAATTGATTGAATATTATCCACAAGTAACTTATACAGAGAATGCAAGCGGTAATGTCTTTTGTATCAAGTTTCGGCTAGACGGTAGTTCGATTGCACAACAATTCAGAGATTTGGAACAAGCTCTTGCTGATATGTTTTGTACGATTTGCACGGACATATTAGAGGAAAGAGGTTATATTACATACTGCTTTGAATTGAATCCACAAAAACAAATGGTAATTGAATCAGAAACAGATATTATATGTACAGGGAAAAATGAAATTGTATTTTCAGAGGACATTTCTTGGAACTGGAAACGGACACCACATCTTCTTCTCACAGGAAATACAGGTAGTGGGAAAACTCAACTTGCACAATATATAATCACTTGTCTGATTATGCAAGGTGTAAGGGTGATTTACTGTGATCCGAAGAATGATGACGATATGCGTTACTTTTTTAGTAATAAACCATCTGTTGTGTATGCTACAAAGGAAAATGAAATTGCAAAGGTTGTTCGTGAAACAGAGGAAGAAGTGAGAATGCGTGAAAAAGACTTACTGAACATAGGCATCGAAGAGGCAGAATTTAACCCAGTATTTCTTATGTTTGATGAATTAATTGCTTTTTCAAAAACTGCAAGTAAAAAGACCTACGAGGAAACAGCGAAACGTCTTGCTACCATAGTTGTTACAGGCAGAAGTAAGCGAATTTATGCAGGAATGATTTTACAAAGACCCGATACAAGTTTTGTAGAGGGGGCAATTCGTGATAATTTATCTTGTAAAATCTGTATGGGGCGAATGAACGAGACTGCATACAAAATGTCTTTTGGAGCAGATTTTACACATGTAAGAAATTACCGACATGAGATTGGTGCAGGATTGATATATCGACAAGGAGTTGATACAAAACCCCGAGAATTTATTACACCGTTTATTAAACAAGGAGCATTGAGTAGATAGTGGTAAGTGCAGGTGGCAACATTTAAGAGAAATGGAGCGAAGCGTTACCACCTGCATTCTCCAGGGGGGCACTACGACCCACCCTGGAGAACATTGTTCAATGTACAGAGGTAAAATGGAGAAAAAAAGAACACGAAATTATTCTACTGTTGTTTATCCCGAATCAGCCCCCGAAAACTGGCAAATGATTTTAGAGGAGCAATGTGTTCCTGCATTTGTTTCTCCAATTCATAATAAAGACATAAATTCTGATGGAGATTTGAAAAAAGAGCATTTCCATGTAATGGTTATGTTTGACGGTGTGAAAACACAGGAACAGGCACGAGAAGTATTTGATTTGATTGGTGGTGTTGGTGTAGAACCGATAAAAAGTGTAAGAGCATATGCACGTTACTTATGCCATTTAGACAATCCCGATAAAATGAAATATAAGATTGATGATGTGTTGTCCTTGTCTGGGGCAGATTACAATACAATGATTAGTCTTGCAAGTGATAAATATTCAGCAATCGGAGAGATGATAGATTTTTGTATTCAGAATCGTATTGATAGTTATGCAGAACTTTTGTTATATGCGAAAGATAATCGTGTGGATTGGTTTCATGTGTTATGTGATAACGGAACAGTAACAATGGTACAGTTTCTAAAATCAAGATACTGGGAGATACATAAGCGTTATACAGAAGATATGAACTAATAAGACTGGAAGAATTTATTTCTATTTTGGTTAGAACTGTCGTTAGGAGCCTGATATATGAATCAAAATAATAAAAACACAAAATCAATTCTGTTATTGCTACAAGAGGTGGTCAGTGATAAACTTGATTCAAGGACTTTTAGTAGTTATGCAGAAGTAATGGAAAGAAGTAAATACCTACAACTACATAAATACAAAATTTGGAAAAGTGAAACAGACGGTTTTTGGCGAACCTATTATTTAAATGAACAAGGCAAAAGAAAGATGAAGAAACTGAAACATTCAGAAGATATGATAGATTTCGTCATTGAGTATGTACAGAATAATGAAGCACAGGATTTAACCGTAAAAGACATTTTTCCAATGTGGATAGAAACTAAAAAGAAAAGCACTAATAGTCCAGGTTATCTTTCACGAATATTGTTCGATTGGAGAAAATTTTATCTGTCAGATAGTGATTTCATCAACAAGCCGATTAAGGAAATGACAAAACGCTATTTGAAAGATTGGTCATATTCCAAAATCATTGAATATCAATTAACTTCTAAAGCCTTTGGTAATATGGCATTGATATTGAGAGAAATTTTTGATTTGGCTTCTGATGAAGAATTTAACATTATTGAACGAAATATATTCAGAGAAATTAACTTCAAGAAAGCACCTTATACAATTCATAGAAAAAAGAAAAGTCAAGAGGAAGTCTATACGGACAGAGAAAAGATTACTCTTATCAATGAGGCATGGAAAATGTATCGGCAAAAGAAGGAAATTTTGTATCTCGGAATTGTATTATGCTTTTCTACTGGTGTCCGAGTTGGCGAATTGTGTGCATTACAATTTGAAGATGTTGAACCCAACTTTATTACGGTTCAGAATGAACTGATAGAGGACGGATATGTAACGGAAGATTTCAAATTTCATAGTACGGGATATAAACTTGTAAACTATTTAAAATGTGGCAAGTTAGAAAGAAAAATTCCACTATCCGATTTTGGTAAACAGGCAATCAAAGAAATACAGGATTATTCTACAAGTCGTAACATTCCAATGGATTCTTTTATGTTCTTGGTAAATGGTAGATTTGTTTATCCTAGAGTTTTCGAGGAACGGTTGCAAAAGTTATGTGATAATGTCAACATAAAATATCGGTCTATTCACAAAATACGAAAAACTGTTTGTTCTACATTGGTCGGCTCTGGTGTTAATATCAATACGGTCAGAGAGATTATGGGACATTCAGATGAAAAAACAACTTTGAGAAATTATACCTACGATACGAAAGAAGCAACAGAATCAGATTTGGAAGTTATTCGGGCATTGTCAATTTAGCCTATGGTAACTAAAAAGTAATCGAAAGTAACCGAAAAATCTGATAGGAATTGCCAGAACCTCTTTATTTATGGGGGGTCTGAACAATTCACTTTAGGGTTCGATCCCCGTCTCGCGCTTCTTTTTATGCAATAAAATGGGTACCTTAACAGGTGCCCTTTTTTATTGCAAAATTAGGACTTTTTTGTGTTTATACATATATATGGAAAATCTTAAAATTAAAACACTTTCCTAAAAAATTATTCCCATATATAAAAATAAGATACTAACAAATAACTCTTTACAAGTGTATAATTGTAATTAATGTTTAATCAAATGAAAGAGAGGTTTATGAAATGAAAAGGTTAAAGAAATTTGGCGCGATTATTTGTGCCATTGCAATGATAGTATCTTCGATTACATACTATCCAACAAGCAATGTAAGTGCAGCAACTTATGATTCACTTACATACACAACATTAGACAGCAACTTAAGTTACTGCATAGTCAGTCAGAGTATTGTAGGCTGGAGTACTCCGTTTTACGGTGATGGTGGAGTCACATTCCAATTAATTTATTCAGCAGACAATAAGAAGGCTGACACAAAAATATCAATTAATGGAACAGAAACAACTTCAGGTGCAGTTACCTTTTATGATCAGGGAATAGTTAAAGTTAATCCACAGTTGTTTGAGGATAATGCTTATACTGAAATGGTTGTAACCACAACAACAGGTTCTGCAACAATTGTATTTAAAAAGGGAAATCCATCAGGTGGTGGAGAAATAGTTACAACTGCAAATGGTTCAGGAGAAGTAACAACACCTGGTCAGGGCGCAACAAATCCTGCGGGAACAACAACAAAACAGCCTGAACAGACTACAGCAAAACCTGCAACATCATTACCTAAGAAAGTATTAGGACTTGCTGCTGTAAGCAAAAGTGGTTCGGATACAATTGAAAATGCAATTATGTTTGCATGGGCAGGAGCCGACGATACAGCAAATGTAGATGGATATGATCCAACAGTTACATCAACAGTTATTTATATTTACAGGGATGGAAAGTTAGTTACAAAGATTGGCAATGCTACAAAAGGCGGTGTAGTAGGTGGACTTTCAGCAGGCTCATATACAGCGCAGGCTGCAAATGTAAACAGCATGGGTGAGGGACCATTATCACAAACAGTTAGTTTTAAAGTAACAGGAGCAACTCTTAATTACACATATCCTGTTAGTTGCATAGGTCCAAAAACACCGGCGGGATTAAGTTACATTACAGGAAATCCGGAAGTTCCTGCTGACAATCCGGCGCAGGCAGACAATAAATTAGGTGTTGCATGGGCACCATCATCAGAATCAAGTATTCCATCAGCAGATGCATCAGTTGTAGGATACAACTTATATTTATTTGATGCAAAGACAGGTACACCTTACAGACGTGTATATGTAGACGGAATTACCAATTCAAATGTTATATTGGAAAGTGTATCGGCAGGTGAATATCTGGCATATTTATCAGCAGTGGATGCAGAAGGCAGAGAGTCAGCTTTGGCGGCAACATCATTTGGTCAGTCATCAAAGGTTACTGTTAAAGGTGAGTTTATAGATAATGCACAGTCATTTGACAAACCAAATCAGCCAACATTACCACTTGGACTTTCAATTTTAACAGAAGGTATAGACTATGGATTTACTATTGCATGGTCTGATGTGGCAGATTTAACAGGTCAGAGATTGAATCTTTTTGTAGATGGTGTTTGTATTAAGGTAGGAATCAATGGGGATGTGGCAAGTTACTATGAAAACAGACTTGCGACAGGTACATATGAAGTAGAAGTAAGATCACAGTATATAAGTAACAATGTAGAATCATTTGGATTAAAGAAAACTGTGTCAATTAAGGCAGACCCTGGACTCTCAGGAAGCACACCTGCAGAACTTGCAGATCCTGCATATTCAGAATACGAGGAACCAACTACAAATCCAACAACTACTGCAGAAACAACAACTACTGCAGAACCAACAACTACTGCAGAACCAACTTCAGAAAATGAAACAACACCAGTAGTTGAGACAACTCCATCAGTTGAAACAACACCTGAAATAGAAACTACAACTGAGAAAACAGAGACAACATCAGCAGTAGAAACTACAAAGCCACAGGAGCCAAATACAAATGCACAAACAACAACTAAAAAACAGCCAAGTCAGACTACAAAAAAATCATCTGTAAAGGTTGGAAAGGCAGTTGTTAAAAAAGCAGTTAAAAAGAAAAATGCTAAGAAAATAAGTCTTACATTGAAGAGAGTTAAAGGCGCAACCAAGTACAAAGTACAGATTGCAAAAGATAAGAAGTTTAAAAAGACAATAGTGACAAAAACAACTAAGAAATTGAGATATAGTGTATCAAATAACAAGTTTAAAAAGGCTAAAAAATTGTATGCAAGAGTAAAAGCCATTGTTGTCAAAGGAAAGAAAACTTATCAGGGCAAATGGTCAAAGCCAAAGTATGTTAAGATAAAAAAATAAAATTATAAACAGTTAAATAGAAGGGAAAGCCAAAATCTGGTTTTCTCTTCTTTTTTAATGCTTGGAAATAGACAAACAGCCATGTTTGTGCTTTAATATACTTTGTAAAGACATCGGAGAAGTAAATATGAATTTGGATTGGTTAATATTAAACAAAATACAGGGAGCCATGAGTAGTGGCTTTATGGACATGATTATGCCAAAGATTACTCTTTTAGGTAGCGCTGGTATTATATGGATTATTATAGGAGTAGCATTGCTAATTTCAAAAAAACATAGAAGAATCGGTTTTTTGGTATTAATTGGATTGCTTTTAGAATTAATTATTGGCAATGGTATATTAAAAAATCTTGTTGCAAGACCACGTCCATGCTGGTTGAACCATGATTTCAAATTGTTGGTAACAATGCCGAAAGATTATTCGTTCCCATCGGGACACACTTTTGCTTCGGTTATAGCTACAACAATATTAGTTTTATACAGAAAAGAGTGGGGCTGGTTTTTATTACCGCTTGCAGTTTTAATAGCATTTTCCAGATTGTATTTGTATGTACATTTTCCATCAGATGTATTGGCAGGAGCAGTGCTTGGAGTGATTATAGGCTGTATAACATATTATGCCGGAAATAAAATTATCGATAAGATCATTAATAAGAAAAAAATAACATCCAAGACAGATATCCTGAAATGATGAGAGCACAAAAGAATGTATATTTAAATAAATAAAAAAATGAAACAAGAGGTGAAATAATATGATGATATCAACTAAAGGTAGATATGCTTTAAGAGTTATGATAGATTTGGCACAAAATAGCAAAGAAAATTATGTGTCTTTAAAGGATGTAGCAAAAAGACAGAACATTTCAATGAAATATCTTGAGATGATTGTATCTATGCTAAATAAGGGGAACATGGTAAAAAGTCTTAGAGGAAAATCAGGTGGTTATAAACTTGCAAAAGATCCAAAAGACTATACGGTAGGTTCTATTTTAAAATTGACAGAAAAAACTTTGGCTCCGGTTATGTGTATAGAAGAAGGACCGGAACATTGTGAAAGATCACAGGATTGTATTACACTTCCACTATGGCAGAAATTGAATCACGTTATTAATGATTATTTAGATAATGTTACATTGGAAGATTTAATTGAAAATAAAATAAAGTAAAATAAAAAATGCTAATAACAATTTATGGAGTCTGTGAAATAAAGTCTGTAAATAGACATTCTATGATAAGTGATGGAGCTG
>OJUG01000566.1_pt1 | contig 56058 bp, 37 predicted proteins | sample 1599841 | NCBI WGS metagenome assembly OJUG01 (sample SAMN04168659, study PRJEB22393) | human gut metagenome | biome: human gut microbiome; feature: stool | host: Homo sapiens | collected 2014-05-12 | reverse complement strand
GGTTCAGACTTGCGTCCATTGACCAATATTCCTCACTGCTGCCTCCCGTAGGAGTCTGGTCCGTGTCTCAGTACCAGTGTGGGGGGTTAACCTCTCAGTCCCCCTATGTATCGTCGCCTTGGTGAGCCGTTACCCCACCAACTAGCTAATACAACGCATGCCCATCTCTAACCATCGGAATTTTCAACCATAAAAGATGCCTTCTATGATATTATGGGGTATTAGTACCAATTTCTCAGTGTTATCCCCCTGTTAAAGGTAGGTTGCATACGCGTTACGCACCCGTGCGCCGGTCGCCACCATAGATATTGCTATCCATTATGCTGCCCCTCGACTTGCATGTGTTAAGCCTGCCGCTAGCGTTCATCCTGAGCCAGGATCAAACTCTCCATTGTATAATTTAATGTTTTGTTAAATCTTTCGCTCTAATCCCAAAGGTATTGTTTGAAATCACTCATATAGAGTGGATTAAACTTAGCTGCTCAATATTTTCAAAGAACGTCGCTCTATCTTAATCGTTAGAACTTTTCGCGTTCGTCTCTGCTTCATTTTTCGAAGCGGAAAGCGGTTGCAAAGGTAAAACCTTTTTTCGGACTTTCCAAATCTTTTTCAAAAAAAAACTTCAAAAGTTTCCAAGGCTCTTTCAGAGCGGAAAGTGGTGCAAAGATAACTCATTTTCGCATCCCTTCCAAATCTTTCGAAAGATTTTTTCGAACGAACTTTTCAGAGAACCTCGTTGCCTTTCAGAATACGTTTCGTTTTCTGATTGCGGGTGCAAAGATAAGGCATTCCGTCGGATATTTCCAAACATTTCCTAAACTTTTTTCAATATTAATTTTCATCCTGCCATCACATCGCTATCCGACAAGCAGTTACGATTTTCCATTTCCGGCGGAAATATCCATATATAATAAGGTGAGAGTTTATCGGCCGATTCCGAAACAAAACCGTCGCTGCATACAAACATGCAGCGACGGACTTCGGTTTTATATCCGGACGGCAACGGAATGCCTACTCTTTTTCCAGAGAGCGGAGGGCAAACGCGTGCGTAATACGATAAATTCCGTAGGCGAAGAAGGCCAGAGAGATCATCGAAACGATGAACAGGCCGTTCCACGCAGGGCTGACGAGAAAGAAAAACGAAAAGATAATCGCCAGCACGGCCAGAATAATCAGCCAACTGCCGTCGGTATAGCGCCGGAACTCATAGGCTTCGCCCAACGCCCAGAAAGCGCGGAACAGAATCCAGAAACCAACGACATAGATCAGTGTCCCCACGACCGACCCGATGGGCATGACCATCAGCATGATCGCCAGCAAAAGTTCCATGATTCCCGTCACGAGCATCCAGCCCCAACCGCGCAGCATATCGCTGTTGGAGGCGGCCAGCACGATATCCATAATTCCGTCGACGAGCAACACGGCGATAAACAGCATCGACAGTGCGACGAGCGTCGCGTCGGGCGTCACCAGACAGAGTACGCCGACCAGGATCGAAAGCAGGCCGGCAATCAACGACACCCACCAGTATTTGACATGGCGGCTGTCCCGAACAAAGACATTTGTTTTCATACAAAGAAGGGTTTTGCCCTATCCCGAACAAAAACAATGCCCGGCCGCAACCGCAGCGGGTTGCAGCCGGACGATAACTGCCGGCCGAAGCGGACAATGCGCTACTTGAAAGGCGAATCGGGCTCCTTGGACATATACCAATAGAAGAGCCTGTCGAGCAGCGACGGCCAAAATTTCTTGACGAAATGCGTGGCACGTCCCTGAAATTCCATCAGGCACAAACGCTTGCGCCGAACGACCGCACGGGCGATGATACGGGCCACCTCTTCGGCCGTCATCATCTTGCCCTCCTCGCGGGGCGTCTCGCCCTGCTGCGAGCCGTCGGCCGTAAGTGCCGAAAAGCGCACGTTCGAAGCCGTAAAGCCCGGACAAGCGATCATCACGTGCACGCCCTTCTTGCGATTCTCGATACGGATCGTCTCCAAAAAGCCCGTCATCGCATACTTCGAAGCCGAGTAACCGGTACGACCCGGCAGCCCGTGAATCCCGGCAACCGACGACACGCCCACGATCGAACCGCGCGCCTTCTGGATATAGGGAAGCGCATACTTCGTACAATTAACGCAGCCCCAGAAATTTACATCCATCAACTTGTGCAACACCGCCAGATCGACCTCGTCGAACAAGGCGCGCATCGAAATGCCGGCATTGCAGATCAACACATCCACCCCGCCGAACGTATCGACCGCCGTGTCGATCAGTCGCTTGCAATCGGCCTCGCGCGTCACGTCGCACACGGCATAGGCGGCGTGTCCGCCCGCCGCACCGATCCGGCCGACAATCTCCCTCAACGCATCTTCATGCCGCGCCCCGAGCACCGCATTGGCGCCCGCAGCAGCGAAATACTCGGCCAGTGCCCGGCCGATTCCCGACGAAGCGCCGGTCACGACCACGGTTTTTCCCTTAAAAAAATCCATATCTTCAAATTATGATTTCCAATCCGTCGTAAGCCAGTTCGACCCCCCGCGGCAGAAGAGCCGTCGTCGCCGCGTGCCGTCCGATCTCGTGCGACACATGCGTGATAAGCGCCCTGCGAGGCGCGACCCGGGCGATGAGTGCCAACGCCTCCTCGACATTGAAATGCGAGGGATGCGGTCGAAAACGCAGGGCGTTGACCACCAGCAGCTCCACTCCGATCAATTTCCCGACCTCCGCGTCGGCGATCGTCTTAAAATCGGTCAGGTAGGCCATGCGGCCAATGCGGTAGCCCGTCACTTCGAAACGCTCGGAGTGGTGCCCCGACACGGGCACGATTCGCTCGCCCGCGATTTCGAGCGGCCGTGCGACGTCGATCTCGTGCAGCCGGATGTCGGGTGCGCCGCGGTACTTCTCCTCCTCGAAGGCATAGTCGTAGTCCTTGCGCACGACACGGGCCGCAGCAGGCGCCGCATAAATGTCCACGGGATGAATCACCGGCGGGTAATCCACGAAATTGAAAGCGCGCACGTCGTCGATACCGCCCGTATGATCCTTGTGCTCGTGCGTCAGCAGGATCGCATCGAGACGGCTTACCCCCGCACGCAACATCTGGCAGCGGAAATCGGGGCCGGCATCGATCACGAAACGCGCTCCGCCGTCGGTCTCGATCATCGCCGAGGTGCGCAACCGCTTGTCGCGGCTATCGGTCGAAGTGCAGACTTCGCAGCGGCATCCGATCACCGGCACGCCCTGGGAGGTTCCCGAACCAAGAATCGTCAGTTTCATTGGAACAAAGATACGATTTGCATTTAAAAATGGAAAACCAAGAATTAAAAATTCGGATTTATCATCCCGAAGAGGAAGCCTTCGGGAGTTCCGACGTGAGGATCAACCATTGCGCACCTGCCGGTCGGAGTTCGCGGAGGACACCGTCGTGCGGGCCTCTGCGGGCGGAGGTGCCGGCCCGTGCGGCGCCGAGATGTCGCAGGGCGTTGGAATATCTGTCTCACCGATTGTTCTGCTGCCCGTCTTATCGGTCAGCTCGCGGCCGGCGGAAGATGCTTTCCGAGCCGCAGAGACGAGGTGCAGCCCTCCGCACCGGACGGCTGCGGACTGCCGCTCTTCGATCAATGGAATGAATAATCATCGTTGCGCGCAGCGCACAACAGACTCCGCTGTTTTGTACACCCGCTCCGGGCGCTCGCGCCGATGCCGTCATTGCTTCCGCTATTTTCGCAGTGCATTCCCGCAGGCCGGAGGCCTGCTAAATGAGAAGAGAGGAATTCAAATCGGAATAAATCACCGTTGCGCAAAGCGCACAACTGTCTCCGCATTGCGAAAAATCGGGAAGAAGAACGGGCGGCGGATGCGCCGTTGAAAACGCGGGCGCGAGCTCGTCCGCGTAGCGTTTTAGGCGCAAGCCGTCGGCCGTTCCCCGACTTTTTCGCCCTGCGGACACTTTTGGCACCACCTTTTGGCAGCAAAAGGTGGTAAAGATTTTCTTGCAGGAAATTCCCGAAGAGAAGGTCGGGATTTTCCCAAAGAATCGATCGGGAAATTTTTCTTCTCTCAGATTTTTTCTTGTGCTTTTGGCTTGATCCAAAAGCACCAAAAGATCAAGCAACGCGAAAAGTAGCGGGCGACGACACCCGCGTTCGCTGAGCGATCACGAAAGACTGCGCTTTTCGCACGATCGCTCCGGGCGCTCGCACAGGTGTCGTCACTCTTTCCGCTATTTTCGCAGTGCGATCCCGCAGGCCGAAGGCCTGCTAAATGAGAAGAGAGGAATTCAAATCGCAATAAATCATCGTTGCGCGGAGCGCACAACAGACTCCGCCTCGCAAAATTCAGATCTTCAACCTCCGCCACCGTCCGCTGCGGATGTAGGCATAGGAGAGCGCCAGCGAGATCAGATAATAGACGTGGTCGGCCGTCCAGCAAAGCGCCACGTCGGCCCGGAGGACATAGACGAGCCACAGCGTATAGAGCGTATAGGCCGTGACGCAGACCAGCGTAATTCCGAGCGCCGTACGTGTATTGCCCGTGCCCGAAACGCTGAACTGATAGATGAAGGCCGGCACGCACGGCACGATCGTCGTGAGCATGACCCAAAGCGACGGCACGGCGGCGGCAATCAACTCCGCATTGCCCGTATAGGCGCCCAGCACCACGCGGGGCAAGAGCGCGAAGAGCAGCGATACCGGCAGCACGAAGGCGAAGCAGAGGCGCACCATACGCCGGCACAGCCCCCATACCCGATCCGCCTCGCCGGCGCCGATCAGGTTGCCCACCAGCGAGCTGGCCGTCGAAGCGAAGGCGTTGATGAAGAGGAAGACCACCGACGAGATGCTGCGCACCATATTCGTAACGGCGAGCGGCCGCTCGCCCAGGTTTTCGATCGCCACGAAAAAGATGAACCAACTGATAAAGGCGATCGCCTCCTGCAACATGATCCAGACCGAAACCCCGAACACCTGCCGGAGAATCTTCCACTCGATTCCCCTGAACCGGAACAGGCCGTAGGCCCGCCACGCGACACGACGATAGGTGTAGACGACGAAAAAGACGAGCGACACAGCCTCCGAAATGACCGAAGCGATGGCCGCGCCTGCGATTCCGAGCGGCGGAATCCCCCACCCTCCGAAAATCAGCAGGTAGTTCAGCACCACGTTCGTCAGGACCATGACCACCGAGTTGGCCGTCAGGATACGGGTATTGGTCGTCCCGACGTAGAAGGCGCGGAACATCGCCGCGGCGAACGAGAAGAAGAACCCGAACGTACGGTAGCCGAGATACGACTCGGCGGCGGCGCAGATCGCCCGCGACTCGATCAGATGTCCCAGCAGCCACGGCGCCAAGGCCCGCGACACCCCGAAAAAGAGAACGGCCATGCCCAGCAGAAACCACATTCCCTGCATGAAGATCGGCCCGATTCCTGCGAGATTGCCTTCGCCGTTGCGGCGCGCGATAAGCACTTGCGCACCGATGCTGAACCCGAACCCCACCATGAAGATCGTCAGGTAGAAGATGCCCGCAATGGCCGACGCACCCAACTCGACCTCGCCCACATGGCCCAGGTAGATCGTGTCGGTCAGCCCGATGAGCTGCTCCATCATCAGACTCAGCAGCACAGGGAAGGTTATTTTCAGAATTTGTCGATTGGTAAAACGCATCGTCGTCTAAATTTCGGGGATACAAAGATAGGAATAAAGCCGGGAGCGAAAGCAAATTTCGGTTGCATTTTACCGAAACGGAGTATCCGAAGCGAGGCCAAAGATACGAAAATCGGGAAGAAAAGCCCGGCTTTTCCTCCCGACGGGGTGACGTCCGTCGCGGAACGTCAATACCGGTAATGCTCCGCCTTGTAGGGGCCGTCGACGTCGACGCCGATATAGTCGGCCTGCCGCTGCGAAAGACGGGTCAGTTCGACGCCCAGATTGTCGAGATGCAGCCGTGCGACCTCCTCGTCCAAGTGTTTCGGCAGGCGGTAAACACCTACCGGCATCTCCTTCTGCCACAGCTCGATCTGCGCAAGACACTGATTGGTGAACGAGTTGGACATCACGAACGAAGGATGCCCCGTCGCACAGCCGAGGTTCACCAGCCGTCCTTCGGCCAGCACGAAGATCGAATGGCCGTCGGGGAAGGTGTATTTATCGACCTGCGGCTTGATCGTCGTCTTCACCGCAGACGAAGCGTCGAGCCGCGCCATCTGGATCTCGTTGTCGAAATGGCCGATGTTGCAGACGATCGCCTGGTCGCGCATCCGTTCCATGTGTTCGAGGGTGATGATGTCGCAGTTGCCCGTGCAGGTGACGAAGATATTGCCCTCGGCCAGCGCGCTCTCGACGGTCTTCACCTCGAAGCCCTCCATCGCGGCCTGCAACGCACAGATCGGATCGATCTCGGTGACGATCACCCGCGCGCCGTAGGCCTTCATCGAGCGGGCGCAGCCCTTGCCCACGTCGCCGTAGCCGCAGACGACCGCCACCTTGCCGGCGATCATCACGTCCGTGGCCCGCTTGATGCCGTCGGCCAGCGATTCGCGGCAGCCGTAGAGATTGTCGAACTTCGATTTGGTGCACGAGTCGTTGACGTTGATCGCAGGCACGAGCAGTTCGCCCGCCGCCTCCATCTGGTAGAGCCGGTGTACGCCCGTGGTCGTCTCCTCGCTTACGCCGCGCCATTCGGCCACCGTACGGTGCCACTTCGAAGCATCTTCGGCAAGGATCGAACGCAGCGTTCCGAGGATCACGGCCTCCTCGTGCGACGAGGGGGCGTAATCGAGCGTCGAGGCGTCGTTCTCGGCCTTGTAGCCCTTGTGGATCAACAAAGTCGCATCGCCGCCGTCGTCGACGATCAGGTTGGGCCCCTTGCCGCCCGGGAACGAGAGCGCCATGGCCGTGCACCACCAATATTCTTCCAGCGTCTCGCCCTTCCACGCGAAGACCGGCACGCCGGCTTCGGCGATGGCTGCCGCAGCGTGATCCTGCGTCGAGAAGATGTTGCACGAGCACCAGCGCACGTCGGCACCCAATTCGACGAGCGTCTCGATGAGCACCGCCGTCTGGATCGTCATGTGCAGCGACCCCATCACCCGCACTCCGCGAAGCGGTTTCTGCGGGCCGTATTTGCGTCGCACCGCCATCAGGCCGGGCATTTCGTGCTCCGAGACCTCGATCTCCTTACGTCCCCATTCGGCCAACGACAGGTCGGCGACCTTGTAGGGAATCGATTCATCCAAATACATCGTATTCTCGTTTTTAGTTTGATTCAGCTGTGCAAAGATAGGAATAAGCGAGGGCAATGTCAAATTTATTTGAACATTGCCGAGCGGGAGTATCTTCGACACAGCCAAAGATACGATTAAGCCGAGCGCAATGCAAATTTATTCGAACATTGCCGAGGCGAAGTATCTAAGACGAAGTCAAAGATAGTAAAAGTCGAGACAAGTTTTGCAATCGAAGATAAAAAACAAATCCGGATTCGACTTACCCGACGACGGGCAGGCATCTTCCCCGACGCAAACGCGAAGAACGGCGACGCCGCACGCCGGTCGCGCGATTCTCAGGAATCGACCGGAGAGGCAGCTCGCGGACAGGCCGGAATGAAAATCCGGGGAATACGATCCGCAGCACGGGAAAATTCGGATTTTTTGCTACTTTTGTCGAAAATTGTACGAACGATGAATTTCAAGAAAATCACGATACTGCTCCTCGTGCTCCTCGTGGCGGATCAGGCGCTCAAAATCTGGATCAAGACCCACATGACGCTCGACGAGGCGATTATGGTCGTCCCCACGTGGTTCCAGTTGCGTTTCATCGAGAACAACGGCGCGGCGTTCGGCATGCGGCTCGCGACGGGCGGAGCCTTCGACTGGGGGAAACTGGCGCTGAGCCTCTTCCGGCTGGCGATGATCGGTCTGCTGGGATACTATCTCCGTTATCTGGGCAAACGGAAAACACCCGCCGGCGTACTGGTGGGACTCACGCTGATTCTGGCCGGAGCGATCGGCAATATGATCGACAGCGCATTCTACGGTCTGATCTTCTCCGCCTCGACTCCGACCGAAGTGGCGCACTTCGGCGGCAGCTATGCACCGCTGATGATGGGGCGCGTGGTGGACATGTTCTATTTCCCGCTCTTCCAGTGGAACGGCGTGCCGGGCTGGCTGTCGTTTCTGGTCGACAGCCGCAACTACTTTTTCGGCGCCATCTTCAACCTGGCCGACGCCTACATCTCGGTGGCAGTGGTCTATCTGCTGATTTTCCAGTACAAATTCTTCAAATAGGGTCGTCCCTGCAAAAAAATCCCGCCAAAATTTGCGGGGGGGGGATTTTGCGTATCTTTGTGCGCACAAACAGTTTAGTTAACGCATAAACACACGTAGACCATGAAAAAGATCTTACTTTGTCTGGCGCTTTTCTGTCTCGCAACGGGTCCCATCTCGTGCGGCGACAGCAATACCGACGACGGCACGGAACAGGGCGGCGGCGGCAACGGCGGCGACGGAGGAGGAACCGGACCTGAACCCGAGCCCGGAAATCCCGAAATCACACCCGAGCAGCACAAGGCCAAACTCGAAACGATCGGCAAGGAGGTAGCCGCCCAGTTCAACCCCGAAGACAGCAAAGCGGCCATCGAATCGCTCACGGCTCTCGAAGAGCTGCTCGCATTCGATGACGAGGACGTAGCCCCCTCACCCGCTCCGAAGACGTATGCGGTCGCAACGGCCAAGTCGCTGGCAGCGGTCGCCGCAGGGCCCGACGTCCATGCGCTCACCTCGCTGATCGTCCGCGCGACGACCACCGAAAAGTACACGCTCGACGAATGGGCGGGCGACTACGTGATCGAAGACGGCGAACCCGTCAAGAAGGGCGAATTGGCGAACCAATACCGCCTGACATGGGCCGACGCGGCCGGCACGCAGTCGGAGGCGCTCTTCACCTATTCGGCGGGCGGTGTGGAATACACCCGCGTGGACGGCTATGCGATCGTCATTCCGCAGGATTGGAACCTGTCGCTCAAAGTCGCCGGCCACGAAGAGCTGAGCGTCGTGGGCAAGAGCAACGTTTCGGCCGACGGCCTGACGCTCGCCCCCGAAGTGACGGTGACGCTCAACGGCGGCTATGTGGCTGCGGCCAAGGTGAACGCCGACCCGAAGCAGGTGACGGCCAACGCCTCGTTCACGAAGAACGGCACGCAGATCGTCGACGCCTATGCTAAAATGGTATGCGACGGTCTGACCGACCCCGACAACTGGATCGTCGAGGAGGAGTACGACTGGAACGGCGACGGCGTCATCGACGATACCGACACCTACATCGATCCCGAAGATCACATCGTCGATCATGTCAAGACGGGCGAAGGCTACGTGACGGTGATGGGACTCAAACTCACCCTTTCGGGCGACATCGCCAAGATCATTCAGCAGGTGAACGCGATCGCCGACACCAGTACGGCGACAGGTTCGCAGCAGGAGGCCGACGCCTACAACACCAATGCCAAGGCGAAACTCGCCTACACGGCCGACAACTCGACGATGGCCGACGTCAAGATGCAGAGCTACTCCTACAAGGATTACATCTACGTCTGGAATCCCGACACGCAGACCGGCGACAACCAAGTCGTCACCCGTTACGACATCGAACCGGTGCTGGAATTCGCCGACGGCTCGAAGATCGCTATCGAGGAGTATGTGGAAACCGGATTCGACTCGCTCACCAAAACGTTCGAAGATCTGGCCGACGCCTACATGGACCTCATCGACGGGAAATAAACCCTGAACCCCGCCAACAAAGAAGAGGGAACGGCTCGTGCCGCGTCCCTCTTCTTTTGCCCGTTATGACGAATACGCTGACCCGACTGCTGCTCACCGCCGCGCTCTGCGGGCTGTTCCTGCTTTCCGAAGCACAGGAACGGAACGCCGTGTCCGCGCCCGATCCGGCTGCACCCCGAATGCCGGCCGACAGCATCTCGCGCGACTACCGGCTCGACGGCGTCGTGATCGGGACGCAGCGTCCTCCCTCGCCGCTGGGAAGCATCGCCGAAGGACGGTTCCGGCTGCTGATGCGCAACAGCAGCGCACTGCCGCGCTTCGCGGGAAGCATCGACCCGATGCGCATTCTGCAACTCATGCCGGGCGTGCAGACCGCCGCCGAGGGAAACAGCGGACTCTACGTGCGCGGCAACGACGCCGGTCAGAACCTCATCCTGCTGAATCAGGCACCGCTCTACGCCCATGCGCATCTGCTGGGATTCTTTTCGGTCTTCAATCCCGGACAGGTGGCTTCGTTCGAGCTCTCCAAGACGGGCGGCGGACGCATCGAAACGGCCATGCAACCCGCGACGGTCGTCGTGCAGAGCCGCGAAGAGACCGGCGTCCGATGGGGCGTCGAAGGCGACCTGGGAATCATCGCCTCGCAGGCGACCGTCACGGCTCCGCTCACAGACCGCGCGGCGCTGTTTCTCTCGGGACGCCGCTCTTACACGGGATGGCTCATCGGCGCCCTTTCGCCGAAAGGCGAAGACGACCTGAATTACCGGCTCCAAGATTACGACGCCACGCTCGCATGGCAGATCGATGACCATAACAAACTGATCGTCAACAGCCACTACGGCGACGACCGCACGCACATCACCTACAACGAAGGGTTGCTCGGCGGGCGGCTGCAATGGTATGCCTCCGTCTCGTCGGCCACGCTGCGCAGCGAACTTTCGCCCACGACGCACATGGAGAACGCACTCTACTATTCGCGTCTCGACACCCGTCTGACCGCCTCCACGACGGGTATTTCGGCCCAAGCGCCCTCGTCGATCGGCGACCTGGGATACAAACACAGCACCCGTTGGCACATCGGCCGCCTGCAACTGGCCGCAGGTCTGCAATATGCCTACCGCTGCATCCGCCCGCAGCACATCGCCTCCGACTACGGAGGGATCGCCGACGCCGGACGGGGGCCTCGCTACGACACGCACGAATTGGCGCCCTTCCTGGCCGCGACGATTCCGCTGACGCACAGCCTCACGTGCGACGCCGCACTGCGCTACGGGTTCTATCTCCTGCAAGGAGACGGGCGAATCGCCTCCTACCGCCACGCCTCGCCCCAGCCGAGCCTCTCGCTCGACTGGCAGGTTGCACGCGGCAGCCGGCTGCGGGCCTCCTACAACTATATCACGCAGTACATCCACAAAGTCCCCTCGTCGAACATCAGCTTCGCCACCGACTTCTGGATGGCGCCGACCCGACGCACGCCGCCGCAGCATACCCATCATGCGGCGCTCGGCTACTTCGCCGAAGCGGCCGGCGGGCGGCTCAACTTCTCGGCCGAGGCCTATTACCAGCGCATGTACCGCGTATTGGAGTACAACGCGCCGCTCACGGGTATGGTCAACAACCGTTACGAACTGGAACAGTACCTCCATTCGGGCGACGGCGAAGCCTACGGCATGGAGTTCATGGTCTCTTACGCCGGTCGGAAATTCAACGGATGGATCAGCTACACGCTGGGGAAATCGGTGCGTCAATTCGCCGCCCTCAACGACGGACTGCCCTTCCCCGCTTCGCTCGACCGGCGGCACGACCTCTCGCTTGCGGCGAGTTACATGCCGGGCGAACGCTGGGAGTTGTCGACGGTCTTCGTCTACGCTTCGGGCGGCGCCTATACCCCGACGCGCGACCTCTACATCGCCGGCGGTTCGTTCGTCCGCGGACACGGCTCCTACAACGGCGCCCGCCTGCCGGATTACCACCGGCTCGACCTGTCGGTCACCTACTGGCTGCGGCGGAAACCGTGGCGCAGCGGCATCAATCTCTCCCTCTTCAACCTCTACGCCCACCGCAACCCGCTCTACATCTCGTGGCCGGTGCTCGTCGACGAAGAGAAGCACGAATACCAGATCCATCCGCGCCGGCATTACCTCTACACCGTCATCCCCTCCGTAAGTTGGATTTTCAAATTCTGAACGCACCGTGAAACGATCCGTCATCCTGCTGTTTACGCTGCTAGGCAGCTGCCTGGGCAAGGTCTCGACCGATACGGAATACCATCGTCAGCTGGTAGTCGAAGGGAGAATCGAAGCCGGCGGGCCGGCCGAGGTGATGCTCTCCGAGAACCTTCCTTTTCTGGATGTCATTACCGAACAGACGCTCGAAGCGGCCGTCGTCCGCTATGCGAAGGTGACCGTCACCTCCGACGACGGACAGAGCGAAATCCTTACGGGCTACTACGACCGCAACTATCCGACCCGCTTCGTCTACCGATCGGCACGCCTGCACGGCCGCACAGGCGGCACCTATACGCTCACGGTCGACTATCGGGGACGAACCTGCATGGCCGTCACGACCGTCCCCGAACCGATCCCCCTGCGGGAACTGCGCGCCGAACCGGTCTGCGACTCGCTCTTCACGCTGCAAGCCCTCTTCGACGATCCTCCGGCCAAGAACGCCTACTTCGCCGAGTGCCGCACGACGGATCCCGGCGCCTACTCCCCTGCACTGATGGGCGTGGTCGACGACTCGGTGCTCGACAACGGCGGTTCGGTGACGCTGACCGTCAACCGGCCGCTCCAATACCTCAAAATCAAGGATTACAAACAGTATTTCCGGCCCGGCGAGACGGTCGACGTCCGTTTCAGCCACATCTCCTCCCCGACATTCGATTTTTGGAGCCGGCTCGAAAATGAGATGCTCAACGCCATGAACCCCGTCTTTCCGGCCTACGAAAACCTCCCGTCGAACATCGAGGGCGACGCCCGCGGCATTTGGAGCGGATACGGCAGCTCCTACTACCGCATTACGATGCCACAGGAAAACGATAGCAAAGAAACGACCGTTTTTCCGCCGGCATAGCTCGAACGAGTTCGTCTCTGCACGCGGTTTGGAGCAAACGATCCGAGAAATCCGCCGCTCTCTTCGCGGAAGCACACCCCCGCCGGCCCTCCGCACCGGCGGACGGCAGCGACCGACCGCCGTTCGCCGATGCCCGCTGACGAGCGCAGACACGCCCTACCGCAGCCATGAACCGGCAAACGGCAGGAGATTATCGCAGACCGTCAATTTTTTTCGCGGAAAATAGCGGAAGTTTCCAAAAAAGTATTACCTTTGCACCACGCAAACCAACAAGGTGCGTACCCATGCCCAGGTGGCGGAATAGGTAGACGCGCACGTTTCAGGTGCGTGTGCCGCAAGGCGTGCAGGTTCGATTCCTGTCCTGGGCACCAGATATCCTGCTGATTCGTCAGCAGGATATTTTTTTCGATCCCCGTGAAAATCCCGTATCCGTTCCGAACGCCCTTTCCCGACAATCCGCAACTGCACTCCTTCGAGTCCGAATCCCGATTCCACCATCGGCAGGTATACTGTTTCGGCGGCCCCTTTGGCCGAAACCGCCGCCCCGATCAAAACAACGGTGCTCCCGCCGTCCCGCGAAGAGTCCCTCCCCTCTTGCAGTATGGCGGAATAGTATTATATTTGTAAGGATTTTAGACCAATGAAGGCAGAGGAATCGATACTGATCGAACGATTGAAGAAGGGCGAACGCACGGCTTTCAACGAACTCTACGGCATATTCTGGGCACCATTAGTCAATTATGCGGAGCTCATCGTCGGCGACGAAAACGCGGATGACGTCGTACAGGAGGTTTTCGTCCGCATCTGGATCGGCCGCGACAAACTGCGCAACGACGGTTCGCTGCGCGGCTATCTATTGCGTGCGGTCTACCGCACCGCGCTCAACGTACTACGGTCGAAAAACTATGCCTCGTCCTACCGGTCGCAGACAAAACTGCAAATCGAACAGCAGCTCTGCACCTATTACGACCCCGACGAAAACGAAATTATCAGGAATCTTTACGCACGGCAGATCGCCGACGAACTCGACGCAGTCGTCGAAACGCTCTCGCCGAAATGCCGCGAAGTATTCCGTATGAGCCATTTCGAGGGGCTGTCGAACAGAGAGATCTCGGAGCGGCTGAATATCAGCGTTTCGACCGTCGAGAATCATATCAACAATGCGTTGCGGCAATTACGCGGCAAACTGGGCCATCTGAAAATGTTTTTGCTGTTGACGATTTACATCTTGGGACAATAAAAGCGGTCGACGAATAGGTGCTTTCCCCGACTCGTGTGTATTATAATCGGAAAGTCAATACGCACGACCGTGAAAAACGAAGACTCGCAACATCCGTTCGACGAACGGATCATTTGGAAATATTTCGACGGGACAGCTACTTCCGAAGAGGAACAGGAACTGTCGCAGTGGTTAGCAACCAGTGAAAAACACCGGCGCGAAGTTGCCGAACTACGCGCCGTCCGACAACGATTCGCAAAGTGGCGTTCGACCCTCTACGGTCCGGCGCGTTTCATCCGTTCGCTCAACCGACTCAACAGTCGGATCGATGCGCTCGAAAACGCTCCCTGCACGGCGCAGCGGCCCCATCGTCTCTCGAACCTTTTCGGACACATTCGTATACACTCCCTGCTCCGAACGGCTGCGGTCGTCGCAGTCGTGGCCCTGACCGGTATGTTCGCATGGCGTACCGCCCTGATGCCCGCGCCGATCACTTACTTCAATGCCGACACGACGATCATGCACGTAGCGATGCCCGATGGCTCCGACATCTGGCTTACACCCGGATCGACGCTCTGTTACGACGAGACATTTCACACCGACGAACGCCGCGTACATCTCGACGGCGAAGCCTATTTCGACGTCGAGCACGACGCCAAGCATCCTTTCGACGTCGTTACTCCCAATCTGCGCGTGCGCGTGCTCGGTACGGTTTTCAGCGTCCGATCGTTGCGCGGCGACCACATGGCCGAGACGACGCTGGCCGAAGGCGCCGTATCATTGCAGCGCGCCGACGGCAGCAATCTGATCCGGTTGCACCCCGGCCAGCGCGCCATCTACGATACGCAGGACGAACAACTCGAAATCAAGGAGGTCCCCGTCGGAGATCATCTGGCCCTGAGCTACGGTATCATCACACTCGACGGCGTTCCGCTCCGGCAAATCGCCGACCGCATCGAGGAGCTCTACGGCGTAAAACTGCGTCTGATCGACGACGATGCACCCGATGCCAACTACAATTTCAGTTTTCAGAAAGACACCCCGATCGAAGACGTGATCGAATTGTTACAATTCATCTCAGGCACACGTTTCGAAATCCTGCGGTATCCCGATTCCGACTGAATCCGCGCGCCGGAATCGGTTGCGATCCCTGTCGGCTACCGCTCCCGCAAGGGAACAGGAACAGACGATTGCCCAAACTCATACAAACTTTCATACTAACAACCTAATCACTACTCATCCATGAAAAAAATCGGTTTATTCCTGACGGGATGGTGTCGGATGCTTCTGTGCGTCGGGTTGGCTGCATTGCCGTCGGCGTCGCTCGGTGCAAGGGGCGAGTTACTCGCCGACCAGCGTCTCAACCTGAACTTGTCGTTCAGCAGCGCATCGCTGCGCGAAGTGGTCTCGGCATTCACCGAGCAGACAGGAGTGGTCTTCTCCTACGAAACCTCGCTCGGCAAACGGACGCTCTCCGACGTGCATGTCGTCATCCAAGACGCTCCACTCGAAGAGATGCTCAATACGCTGTTCTACGACACGGGCATCTCTTGGAAGATCAAGGATCACGTGGTGGCTCTCACCGCCATACCCTCGTCGAAAAAAAACGCGTCGACAGGCTCCGCCCCCTCTCCCTCCGCCAACCGTAAGCCGGTCGTGACAGGGCGCGTGATCAATGAAGAAGGCGAACCCCTCGTCGGCGTGAACGTATTGGTGAAAGGCACTACGCAAGGGACGTCGACCGATATCGACGGAAGCTATTCGATCGACGTTGCGGACGACGACGTGCTCCAATTCACCTATTTGGGTTACGGTTCAGCCGAATGGCGCGTAGGCACGCAGACCCGCATCGACGTCGTTCTGAAAGAGGACAAACAGATGCTCGACGAAGTAGTAGTAGTCGGCTACGGTACAGTGAAGCGTCGCGATCTGGTCGGCGCCGTCGATCAAGTCGACAGCAAGGTTTTCTCCGAACGTTCGAATCCGAGCATCTCGCGGTCGCTGCAAGGCGCCATTCCCAACCTCAACATCTCGATGCGCGACGGCAAACCCTCGCGTGCAGCGACGATCAACATCCGCGGTACCGGTTCGATCGGTTCGGGTGGCGGGGCATTGGTGCTCATCGACGGCGTGGAAGGCGACCTGGAAACGGTCAACCCTCAGGACATCGCCAGCGTCTCGGTGCTCAAAGATGCCTCGTCGGCTGCGATCTACGGAGCACGCGGCGCATTCGGAGTGATTCTGGTAACGACCAAATCGGCCGAAGAGGGCGAAACGAAAGTCACTTACAACGGCAGTTTTTCGCTTCACGCGCGCACGGTCAAGCCACAGCTGGTAACCGACGGCTACGAATGGACGACCGGCTATATAAACGCGTGGAACGGCTATTACAACGGACAGAATCCGCTGCCATCCTACATCAACAACATCGCCCCCTATTCCGATAGCTGGTACAAGGAACTGGCACGCCGCAGCACCGATCCGTCGCTCGAACGCGTGCGCATCAACGACAAGAATCAGTACGAATACTTCGCCAACACCGACTGGATGGACGCTTTCTACAAGGATTTCAACTACTCGCACGAGCACAATATCAGCGTATCGGGCGGCAATCAGAATGCGGACTATTATGTATCGGGCCGTTTCTACGATCAGGACGGCATTTACCGCGTGGGCGACGAACGTTACAAACAGTACAACGTCCGCGCCAAAGGCAACATCCGCATCCGTCCCTGGCTGCGGTTGAATAACAACATGGATTTCACGGTGGTGGACTACCACCAACCGATGCTCTATTACAGTCTCCAACTTCCGCAGCGCATGATCGAACACGGAGGACAGCCGATCAACCCCATCACCAACCCCGACGGGAGGTGGACTTATGCCGCCGTACTGAACGGTTACGCAGGCTTCGCCGAAGGATCGAGCTACCAGCAGGACGACAAATTCACCATGAAAGACAAACTGGGCATCGAGATCGACGTGGTGAAGGACGTACTGAAAATATCGGGCGATCTCTCCTACCTTTTCGCCCGCAACAAACGCGAGCGTGTGACCAACATGTATACCGGTTACCGAGGCCCCGACACTCCGATCACGGTTAACGAAAGTCAAGGCAGTACGCTGGAAAATCTGCGTCAGGACACGAACTACCTGTCGAGCAACATTTACGGAGAATACACGCCGAAACTCGGCGACGACCATACGCTCAAGCTGCTCGCCGGCTGGAACCTCGAAACGAAGAAATACCGCGGAACGACCATCAAGCGCGAAGGGCTGACCGTACCCTCGAAACCGAGTTTCGGTCTGATGGACGGTCTTACCAGCGATCCCGTCGTTTCGGGATACGACTGGAGTTACGTGGGCGCCTTCTTCCGTGCCAACTACGGCTATCAAGGCAAATATCTGGCTGAATTCAGTTGCCGCTACGACGGCTCTTCGAAATTCCCCGAAAACTCGAAATGGGGCTTCTTCCCCTCGGCTTCGATCGGCTGGCGCCTGTCGGAAGAGAAATTCATGGAGTGGTCGCGCAACTGGCTCGACAATCTCAAGATACGTCTCTCGGCCGGTTCGATGGGCAATGGCAACATCGACCCCTACAAATACATCGACTACATGACCATCAAAACCTCGACGGTCGTCATCGGCGACGCACTGGGCTCCTATACGACGGCTCCCGGAGCCATTCCGCTCTCGCTGACGTGGGAGACGGCGACCACCTACGACGTAGGCTTCGACATGGATCTGTTCCGCAACCGGTTGTCGATCGGATTCGACTGGTACCGTCGCTATACCACCGACATGTACACCGTCGGCGTGAGCCTGCCCTCCGTTTACGGCACCGACGCACCCAAAGGCAACAACGCTTCGCTCAAAACCAACGGCTGGGAACTCTCGGTCGGTTGGCGCGACAGTTTCGAACTGGGCGGCAAGGCTTTCAGCTACAACGTCAAAGCGATGGTATGGGATGCCCGCACATGGGTGACCGAATACATCAACCCGACGGGCGCACTGGGCGATTACTACGAAGGCAAGGAGCTGGGCGAAATCTGGGGCTACCGCGTAGAAGGTCTTTTCCGCGATCAGGAAGACATCGACTCGCACGCCGAGCAGTCGTTCTTGCAAACGCTCGACAAGGTGACCCGACCGGGACAAGTCAAATTCGCCGACCTGAATCAGGACGGTAAAATCGATCGGGGCGCCTACACGACCGCTGATCCGGGCGATCTTACCGTCATCGGCAACGAAACACCCCGTTACTGCTATGGCATCAATCTGGGATTCAACTGGAACGGTATCGGCATCTCAACCTTCTGGCAAGGCGTCGGCAAAAAGGATTGGTATCCGCGTTACGACTCGGGATTCTTCTGGGGCCAGTACAACCGTCCGTTCGGCTACATGCTCAAACAGCACACGGGCGACAAGGTCTATCGCGAAGAGCTCGACAACTGGGACACGGCCTATTGGCCCCGCTACACGACCTACCAGACCCACCAGTCATCGGTCAACCGTCCGCTGACGATCAACAACGACCGCTATATGCAGGATGTGTCGTATATCCGGCTGAAAAACATCACAGTCGACTATACCTTCCCCGATCGCATCTGCAAGAGACTACACATCAAAGGGTTAAAAGTATGGGTGTCGGGCGAGAACCTATGGACCTATTCGCCCATGTTCGAACACTGCGACAACTACGATCCCGAAGTGATCAACGCCGGTGACTCGGATTTCCGCACCTCCGAAGGCGACGGTTACAGTTATCCGATGCTGCGTACCGTGACACTGGGAGTCAACCTTTCCTTCTAACCTGCAAAAAATACGAACGATGAAAAAGATATTCATGCTCTTGGCGAGCGTCGCGCTCTTCGGTTCCTGCGAGGATTTTCTCTCGAAGGAGGATCCCAACAAAATCGACGCGCCGAGCTATTTCCGCAACGAAACCGATCTGCAAACCTACGTCAACGGCTTTCTGCAAACGATGAGTCCTACCGCCGCCTCCGTGGCCACGGGCGACGCCCGTACCGACTGCCTGGCATGGCGCGGCGAATACCAGTTCCTCACGGACAACTTTGATGCCGACGACCAGTCGGGCTGGGGAACGAGCGATTGGGAGGATCTGCGCAACATCAACTATTTTCTCGACAACTTCCGACAGGCGGCCGTCAGCGAGACAACGCTCGCTCACTACGAGGGCGTCGCCCGTTTCTGGCGTGCCTATTTCTATTGGAACAAGGTCAAGACTTTCGGGGCAGTGCCCTGGTACGATTCGACGATCGATTCCAACGACCACGAGGCGCTTTACAAGCCTCGCGACAGTCGCGAATACGTGATGCGCAAGGTACTCGAAGACATCGAATTCGCCAGCACGTACTGCACATCGAGTTCGGCTCTGGAAGTCAACTCCGTGCAGATCACCCGATACGTCGCATTGGCACTCAAAGTCCGTATCTGCCTCTATGAAGGCACCTTCCGAAAATATCACGCGAACGATCCCTCGACAGGGAAACCATGGACGGCGGACGAAGCGGAGACCTATCTGCGTGCAGCCGTGAGCGCCTGCAACGAACTGATGACCAGCAAAAAGTATTCGCTGGTCTCCGATCCGGCCAACGTTTCGACGCAGTACCGGAAGCTCTTCACGAGCGAATCCGTCTTCACGCAAGAGGTAATCTGGGCCCGCGTCTACAATGCCGAATTGAACGCGACACACAACCTCAACTCCAACTTCATCGTGCAACAGTACGGCAGCTACTCGCTGACCAAACAGTTCATCAATACCTATCTCAACCTCGACGGTTCGCGTTTCACCGACAAACCCGGCTATGAAAAGACCGCATTCATCGACGAGTTCGAGAATCGCGACTACCGCCTGATGCAAACCGTCCGCTACCCAGGCTACACTCGCAAGAACAACGGAACGGATACCCGCTATGCCCCCGATTTCGGCTACTGCGTGACAGGCTACCAGCCGATCAAATGGGTGATCGACGACACGAGTCTCGACAGCAACACCTCGCCCTGCTCCACGTCGATCCCGATTATTCGTTACGCCGAAATCCTGCTGACCTACGCCGAAGCGAAATGCGAGTTGGACGAATTCGACGAAACAGTCTGGAACGAGACGATCAAACCTCTGCGCGAACGCGCCGGTGTCGACGGAATGATGCCTGCTACGGCCGATCCCTACATGATCGAATATTTCCTCGGCACCGTCACCGACAACGCATTGCTCGAAATTCGCCGCGAACGCGGCTGCGAATTGATATTGGAAAACGTCCGCTGGGACGATGATATGCGTTGGGGTATGGGCAAACTGGCCGAACGGCCCTGGTACGGCGTCTATGTAGGCGAGCTGGACAAAGCATACGATATGGACGGCGACGGGAAGGACGACGTCTGCTTCGTGCGCAAGGAGCCCGAACGCCCGCAGGCCGGCATCACCTATCGCGTGCTGGGCGACGATTTCTCGCTGACCGACGGCGACAGTGGTTACATCGAGTGCTACATCCGCATGACGCGCAAGTGGGACGATAAAAAATATGTGCGCCCCATACCGACGACAGCACTCAACGACAACCCCGCACTGGGACAGAACTACGGATGGGAAAAATAATAACGTACCAAACACCACGAATATCACCATGAAACGAATCAATAAATGGGCCTTGCTGCTGACCGCAAGTTATTGCGTACTGGCCGTCGGGTGCAAGGACGACGAAGGGAGTTACCTCGTTCGCGAAACCGATGTCATCCAGTTTTCGAGCAATCTGGCCTCTTCGCAGCGCATCACGCTGCGTTGCAACGGCGCATGGCGCTCGGTCGTACCCGAAGATGCCCAGTGGCTCTCGACGACTCCTTCGGAGGGCGTCGGTACGGGCGAATTCGAATGGATCACCGTTTCGGCCACGCACAACCGCTCGGCCGAACGCACAGCAACGCTCTACTTGGAATGCAACGGCGTACAATATCCGATTACGGTGACACAAGCCAACGGAGCGATCATCTACGGCACACCGACGCTTGACGGAAATCTCATCGAGGGCGAAGCGTCGGAAGCCAGCATCCGGTTCACCTACTCCAACGCCTACGGCGACGAGACAATTGCGGTGAAATGCACGCCCAGCGGCGACTGCGACGGGTTGTCGGTAGCCGGCACCTCGTTCGAACTGACCAACGGCGGCGCAACGCTGGCGCTCGACATCGAGGGTACGCCGACGAAACCCGGATACGCCACCTTCGCCGTGAGCGTCGACGATCAGCCGATCGGCGAGGTGCGCGCCAAGGTCTACTCCGTCAGCGAAATGCCCGTCGAAGGACTGCCCGTACAGTGGCGTTTCAGCGAAATCATGGGCGGCGATCCCGAAAAAACGGATCTGCAAAAGCGTCAGCCCGAGTGGACGACCGACAAACATACGCTCAACTCCGATGTCGGTTCGGCCACCATCACGGTCGTCGAAGCCGAAGGCAAAATCGCGGCAGCACTGAACTCATGGGGCTACAACAACGGCCATGCTTACATCAAAGGTCTCTATTACAACGACTATTGGCTGATGACCATTCCGGTCAAATACGTCGCTTCGGGCACCGTCCTCAATGCGAAAGGCTGCTTCGGCGGATCGGGTTCGGCCGCAGCGTTCTTCCTGCTCGAATACTCGGCAGACGGCCTGACATGGCATCAGGCCGACGGCGCGAAGACGGAGACCTTCACCATCAAGGAGAAGCCGGTCGAGGCCATCTATCACGTGCAGGCTTGCGACGTACCGAAATTCCCCGACGACGCGGCATGTTCGTTCGACTGCACGTTCCCCGTCGAAGTGGATATTCCCAACGGCAACCTCTACATCCGCTTGCGGGTCTCGGCCAACATCCGTATCACACAGAACAACACCATCACGACGGGCGGAGGAGGTTCGAACCGTCTGGCAAAGACATGGTCGGTTTCCGTAGTCGAGTAATCGAAAAACAACGAATAGCATGAAAAAACAGATCATTGCGACGCTGCTCCTATTAACGACGACGGCGTCGAACATCGGTTGTACGGACGATAGTCCGGCACAAATTACCTCGCTCAAACTCAATCGCACGGAACTTACACTCCAACCCGGCGAAACCTTTCAACTGGAAGCCACGACCCGACCTGCCGACGCCGGCGTACCAATCAAATGGAGCAGTTCCAACGAGGCGGTGGCGGCGGTCGACGAACGAGGACTCGTCACAGGCACAGGTTACGGCGCCGCCCTCGTCACGGCACGCTACGGCAGTTACTCGGCCAAATGTTCCGTGACGCTGAACGCAGAACAAGTTTGGGATCCTTCGCAGGCTCTCGCGGCTCCGCTCTCATCGGACATCGTTCACAGCAAGAACGTCCTGCTGTATGCACCCCGCCGCATTTTACAGGGTTTCGACATCCTCCCGAACGGCGAGATCTACTACTCACAGGTCGGCAGCAACGCCTACACGCTCAATATCTGTCGGGCAGCAGGCCCCAACCAGAACGCCCAGGACGAAGTGATGATCCTCAAACATTTCGGCCACGGCACGCAGATCGTCGCCGAGAAAGCCTCAGACGGAAAGACTTACATTTGGCTCAACAGCAATGCCTCGGTCGACGACAGCGGCGAATACGGCAACAACTGGTCGTTCTCGCGCGTGGAGTTTGTGCCCGGAACGAACGAAGCAGACGGCTATGCCGGCGATACCTTCTTCCTGAACAAGGAACAGCAGTACGATCAACAGGTGGCCGTCGATTTCGATGCACGCCGATTGCTGGTGGGTTCGCGTAAATCGGGCGTGCGCCATTTCTGGATTTTCGACCTCGACGAAGTGCTGGCCCTTCCACTCAAGGAGATGACCGTATCGGTCACCGTAGGCGGAGGTACGGGCGACGGCGAGAAGCAGACCGTCGAACGCAAGATCATGGGACACGATTTGAACGACTGCCGCGTGCTGGGCAATTTCTCGTTCTCCGCAGGTACAGACAAGGAGCACGACGTCTACTCCTATTCGCATCAGGGACACGAAATCAACGGCGACTACATCTATTTCTACGAAGGAAATGCCGTCGAGAATTCGGATGATCCCGGTACCTATCAATCGAAGGCCTATGTCACCGTGTTCAACTACAACGGCCGAATCGTCGTACCACGCACCGAGGTAGCCGCTATCGCCGATGTGAACGGACTGGCCTCCGAAGGCTTCACGCAAACGGGTTACGCCGAAGGCGAATGCATCAAAGTCAAGGAGGGCAAACTCTATCTGGGAATGGCATGCCGTGACGGATCGTCGAGCAACCGGTACGCCAACATTCTGGTATACGACTGCGTGAAAAAGCAGTGATTCCAAACCTGCATGGTGACGGCCGGCTCTGCGTGACGCAAAGCCGGCCGTCCACGTTTTTCGACCGGACCGAAGGCCCGAATGTATTCTTCTCCACCGTCGTTTCGCCCGACAGAATCGTCACGGAACCGCGAACACGAAAACTTTTCGGGCCAAACAATCCACCAAAGCATGCGATCACGAACGATGATCCCTCCGATCCCAACCATCCACTCGGCATGAAAAATACGCTTCCCTCTCTCCTCGTGCCTCCCACTCGGCATACACGCCGCACAGCAGGACTGCATCCGCGAATTGCTCCGCCGCGATCCCCGACCCGCGTGTCTTCATGGCCGTCCTCTATTCACTGGCGGCGATCACGCCCGATACCGAATTCGGGCTGTCGTTCTACGACTATTTCACCGAAGAGGAGCGGTTCGCCCTGTGGCGCGTGGCCAGCCTGCGGGAATACCTGCCCAAAATGAACTCGGCGCCCAGCCGCGGGCTGTCGATCGACATGGCCAAGCCGCTGATGCGGCAGCTGCTCGGCAGTGCGCAGGAGGCCGTCGACGGCGGCGAGGTCTGTGCAGCGCTCCGCTTCGGGCACGGCGAAGACACGATGCCGCTGAGCGTCATTCTCGAAGTGGCAGACCCCTACTACGACCGGGAGGATTCCGCACCTATTGCGGCGACAAAATTTCCCGCATGCCGGACATGAAGCCCCTGCCCGAAGTGGAGACCGGTTACTGACACCGGAAACAGCTCGGACGCACGGTTCCCGCCGCAGTTCATACGACGGAAGCCGTGCGTTTTCCGCCACCGGCTGAGACTCCATCGGCGGAACGCCCCGCAGCGTCATAACGCGAATTTCGCACCGATAAAATAGGTGCGCGGCGCGGCCGGACCGTAAATGTAGGCCGCGTCCTTCCTCTGACCGAAATCGAGATCGTGCTGGAAACTGTCGAAAAGGTTCTTCACCCCCGCATTCAGTTCGAGTCTCAACTGCCTGGTAAGCGACAGGGTATACGACAGGCGCGCACCCATGTCCCAGAAATCGGGCGTCAGCCGTTCGGTATCCTTTGCAATGAATCCCGCGTTGTGCTGTACGAGCATCCGTCCGGTATAGTTGCCGAAGAGCGACGCCGTGAAACCGCGGGTCAGGGTGCAGACGGCCGTCAGGTAGCCGTAATGGTCGGGCGAACGGAACATCCGCCGCTGGGGCGCGACCTCGTCCGACCACCGTTCGGGTTCGTCGTAGCGACTGCGCTGGAAGGTATAGCCGAGCTGGAACTCGAAACGTCCCGGAATACCGGCCTTGGCCTCCACGCCGATGCCGGCGACGGTGGCGCCCGCCGCATTGCGGCGCTCCTTGATGACGTTGCCCTGTTCGTCCTCGCCGACCTTTTCGAGCGTAAAGAGGTCGTCAAGCAACGTATAGAACCCCTCGACGAGCAGATTTCCCTGCACCCGTCCGAAATTGCGGTAGAGGTCGACCGATGCGCTGAGGCTGTGCGAATATTCGGGCCTCAGGTTCGGGTCGAGGCGGATGACGGCCACCTTGTTGTCCAGCGCGTCGATATGCAGATCCTCGTTATAGGCCTGCGGCGCACGGTAACCGCTGGCATAACTGGCCCGCAGGCCCACCGCCGGCGTCGGACTGTAACGCACGTTGACGCGCGGCGAAAAAACGGCGTTCTTCATCATGTTGTGCTTGTCCACACGACCGCCTACGAGAAAGTTGAGCCGCTCGCTGCGCCACTCGTTCTGGAAGAAGAACCCCGTGCTGCGGGTCGTCTGCCGGAAATCGCGGCCGAATCCGAGATACTTGTCGTCGAGCGCGTTGTAGTTGTACTCCACGCCGGCGGTCAACTCCGAAGGAAGAAAGAGCAACCGCTCGAACGAACAGGTGTACTGCGTGCCGGCGACAAACGTCTCGTCGCCGGTCGCACCGTAGGCGTCGGGATTGCGGTCCGTACCGAAATAACTGTCACGGCCGATGCGCTGCGCCGAGGCATAGATTCCCAGCCGGTGACGGCCGTCCGGGCTGAACCAGTCGAACTTCAAACCGCCGCCGTCGATCTTGTGGTTCAGCTGTTCGGCGATATCGGCCATGTGGGGAGGCAGATCGAAGGCATTGCCGCCGCGGCGGAATTCATGGATATGGTGATACTCGGCCGTCAGCCGCGTATAGGGCGAAGTCTTGTAGTAGGCACGAAATCCGACCGTCTCGGAATTGAGTTCCGGAATGTCCGAAAAGCCGTCGCCGTTGCGGTCGTAGGAGTCGCGGTCGCGGATCATCCCGAAGAGATAGACGCCCGTCTTGTAATCGTCGGAGACGAACGACCCGTTGAGCGACGTATTGAAATCGGCCGTACCGCCCTCCGAAATATTGGTCGTATTGGCCAGCGTCACCGAGTTGTAGAGCGGCTCCTTGGTGATGATGTTGACCACGCCGCCGATGGCGTTGGCGCCGAACAGAGCCGACCCGCCGCCGCGGATCACCTCGACCCGTTCGATCATGGCCACGGGCAGCTGTTCCAGCCCGTACACCGAAGCCAGCGAACTGAAAATCGGCCGGCTGTCGAGCAGCACCTGCGAATATTGCCCCTCCAATCCGTTGATACGCAACTGCGTAGTACCGCAGTTACCGCAGTTGTTCTCCACGCGCAATCCCGACTGAAAATTCATCGTTTCAGCCAGGTTGCTCGACGCGGTCGATTCGAACAGTTTCGTCGAGGCGACGGAGACGATCGTAGGCGAGAACTTCCGGTTGGTCTCCGTACGGCTGGCCGAAACGACGACCTCCTCCACTGCGAGCGCCTCCTCGTTCAGGGAAAAATTCACCTCGGCAGTCCTGTCGGCGACGATCTCCACCGTCGTTTCGGCCGACCGGTAGCCCACCGACGACGCGACGAGCGTAAAACGTCCCAAAGGCAGGTTTTTCAGGAAATAGTGTCCGGTGGCGTCGGTCGCACACCCGATGGTCGTACCTTTCACGGCGACGGTCGCATAGGCAAGGTGCTCGCCGCTCTTCGCATCGACGACATGCCCCGTAATATTCGCATCGCTTTGTTTTCCGGTTTTCACGACGGCTTCTCCTGCGGCGAGGCACACCGCAGGCAACAGGAGCACGACAAGTGCTCCGATGATATGTTTTTTCATTGGATGATTCGGATTTGATGAATATACAACAAATGACGGCGAAGACAGGACAAAACGTCCGCTCCGCATTCAGATTCGCAAAAACATCAATCCAGGGGAGGTGCGCGCAAGCCGTAGACTCGCACCGGCATACCGCGCCGCGCGACGGGTTTCCGGACTCCGAAGACAAAAGCGGCTCCCGCCTGCCCGAAAACCAGCGCGACGAACGTCGCCGCCGTGGCAATCAGCAACGACAGGTGCGCGATCAGCTGGAACTGTTGCGGCGTGTGGTTGTGACCGGGATTGCCCGAAGAGCCGGAGAAGGGATGCGAATGGACGAAAACGTGTCCGTCGATCCGGTGGACATGCGGAAACAACGTGACACTGCTCCAATACCCCACAAAGAGTAACAGGAGCAACGACGCCGTTATGTTTCGTCCGGTGTTTCGCATCGGGCCAGGAGCTTTATGCACAAAGATACGAATAAGCCGAACGCAATGCAAATTTATTTGAACATTGCCGAGCGGGAGTATCTGAGGCGCAGCCAAAGATAGGAAATAATCCGGAAAATCGAGAAGATCACCGGCGAGAAACGCGCTGACGAAGCGACCGTAGCCCTGATGAGCGACTACCTGAAAGAGCAGGAAAAGCTGGCCGGATGCTCACGGCCTACAACAAACGACAGGGCTGTTGCGACAACCGCTCTCCGTTCCGACCGAAAAACACATCGGACGAAACCGATCGCGGAAGAAGATACGGAAATACACAATCCCGTGTTTCGTCCGGCCGCGAAAAGCGGAATCACGCCTCCCGCAGATCGGCGAACCAATAGGCGTAGCTCTTCGACGTCCCGTCGTCGAGCCGGACGTCGTAGCTGCGGCTAAAAGGCGTTCCGAGCCGGAACGGCACGGGCGAAGCGAAGATCGGCCCGTCGTAGCAGAAAGTGTGGTACTCGCCGTTCTCGCCGTTGGGATCGGTTCCGGCGGGCAGTGACGCCACGAAATCGCGGTCGACGACACGCCCTACGGCGGCACGCCCCAATCCGTCGTCCATCGTCGTCACGACCACCGTTTTCAACCCCGACGCGAGGAAATCCGCCATCACCTCCTGAGAAGATTCACCCCAGAGCGGTTCGACGACTTCGATGCCGAACGGCGCGAGCTGCCGCTCCCTGTACGCGCGCACGTCGTGCAGGAAAATATCGCCGAAGATGAAGTGCGTCACGCCCCGCGCCCCGAAATGCGCCACGGCACGCGACATCGCCGCTCCGTAATCCGCCATATCGCCGTTCGGAGCCAGATCGAGGCGGTACAACGGAATCCCGATCCGTTCGGCCTGCGCCTGCAACAACGCCGCCGGAATGCCGTGCATCGTCGAACGCCGCGTCGAGCCGTCGACGGTCGTCAGCAGCGCGACGATCTCGTAGTCGCCCGACCGCATCGCCCGCCAGAGCGCATGGGCGGAATCCTTGCCGCCGCTCCAGTTGAAAACCGCCCTTATCCGTTCCATACGATATGTCCCGCATTGTGGAAAAATCCGCAGACGAGCGTCAGGTATTCGGGCATACGCCCCTCGACGCCCCATTTCAACTCGATGCCGAAAAGTTCGCGTGCCGTGCGGCCGACATCGAATCCGCACGCTTCGAGCGAAGGACGCACCCGATCGGGATGACGGCACGGATTCCCGTCGGGACGGGTACAACTGCCTTCCGGACAATGGAGACAGGTGCCGACATAGGCGAACGAACGGCCGCCGATGCGCCGCTCCATATCGAGCAGCCGCGCTTCGATCCGCTTGCGCTCGGGACGCATCAGTCGGCCTGCCTCCGACAGGGGCAGTCCCTCCTGCTCCGGCACGATCTTCGTAGCGACGACGAGCGCCGTCGCATAGCCCGACAGATACTCCTCGACGGAGAACCCGAAGGGCGGACAACCCCAGCTGCTCCCGTAACTGGGGCAGGCGCGGCAATATTCCGCAATCCGCTGCGCATCGCGGAAACGGGCGACGTAATCGGCCGCAGGCAGCTCAACCGCGGAATCTTCGGCACGATATCGGTATGAAAAATTCATACGGCAAAATTAGTCGATCCGGCGGCTCGAAACGGGATTTTTCGAAAAAAATTTCGTCTTTTCGAACCGTTTTTCGGACTCAATCCCTATATTTGCCCCAGATTTGGTCTTCCGTCCGTTCACAAAACGACGGAATGAAAAGGGAATCGGGTGCAAATCCCGGACAGTCCCGCTGCTGTGAAGCTCCGCGACGTTACGAACATCTCAGCCACTGGTCCGCACGGATCGGGAAGGCTTCGGAAACAGGAGTCAGTCAGAAGACCTGCCAGATCGATTCGACGTCGGAGAACCTCGTGGACAGGGTATCCGATTCCGGTTGCAAATCGCATCGGCTGCCAGATCGTCGTTCATTTTCATGCTCCTTTTCCCGCCTCGGCAAAGCGCGAACAAGTTCGGCTCTGCGCTCGGCTTAACGAAAAGGTCGAACTGCATTCTTCGTCTCTTTGCAGCGATACGATGCGCCGTCCGGATACATCGTCCGCCCCGTTTCCGGACAGGACGGATTCGGGGAAACAGGCTGCGAATACCGTCGTACTCCGGTACGGCGAATCCGCTCCCGCGAACTGCGCCGGCAGGCCGAGCGCCGCAGCGGATCGAAGCGACCGGTGAATTTTTGAAGACAAACCTCTAAAACGTAGAGTTATGAATATCGTTTTGTACGGAATTTCAGAGGAACTGGCACAACGCACGGCCATGCACTACGGCTTCGCCTTGTGCCGCCCGTTCGAGACCGGAACGGAAGAAGAAAACCGGTTCTGGCTGCAACCCCGATTGGAGAACGAGGAGGAGTTGCTCGCCTTCATCGAACGCATGGCGCAACACGACGAACAGATCGCGGCCGTCGTCGCCGCACCGACCGAGGCGTCGACCGAGACGCCGATGGGGGATTTCAATGCGGTACTCTACGCCACGCGCACCGACAAGCTCTTCACGCTCGGCACCGCCACCGGCGGCGCCGTCAACAACGCCGTCAGCGACCAGACGCCCGAATACGAACTCGCGCGCATCATCGAAACGCAGCTGGGACGCGTCTGCGCCCACGAAGGGCTCTGAAAGAATTCTTTGTCCGCCGCGCCCCGCACCCCGTGTTTCGACGCGGGGAAGGCCGTCCGCCGCGGTGAAAACAACCCGCCGCATCCGGTCCGGCGACCGCACCGCCCCCCTACTTCCGGCATATCCGGACGAAAACCGCGCCGGAGCGCCCGCCCGCGGCATACGGAGCCGTCCCGCAGGATTCGCACCCCTGCCCGATCCCGAAAACAGACCGGCCGTTCCCGCGACGCCTCTTCTACCTTCTCCTGCCCCAGCGCGGCCGGATGTCGAGGAAGAGTTCGTAATTCAGGCGCGGCATCGGACGCGAAAGCACCGATTCGTACTCCTCGTTGAAGAGATTGTTGACCACCCCCTTGACCGTGAAGTCGGCCCATCGCAGCGAAAAGGCCTTTTCGAGCGAAACGTCACTCATGAAATAGGGTTTCACGCGGCCGATCTTCGTCTTCATGCTGTTGTCCGATGTGGTGAAGCGTTCGCTGTAATAACACCACTTGTAAATGAACCTCCACGACCTGTAAGTCAACCGTCCGGTCACCGAAGCCGAATATTCGGGGATATAGACCAGTTGCTTGCCGATCGCCTTGTCGTACCAGTCGACCGGATCGCCGTTGTTGATCGAGGGCGTCCACGAGAAATTGCCGTCGGCGTTCAACTGCCAGTCGGGCGCCGGCTGCCAGTCGAGCCCCGCCTTCAACTCGACGCCGTAGGCGTGCACCTCCTTGATGTTCTTCGGAGTCCAGAATCCCTTGAAGGTGGGCAGCCAGACGATCCAGTCGTCGATGTAGGAGTCGAACCATGTCGCCTCGCCGTGCAGCGAGTAGGAGCCTCCGCGCCCCACGGCGAACGAAACGCCGCCGTCGTAACTGATACCGTGCTCCTTTTTCAGGTCGGGATTGCCGCCCGGCAGGAAATAGAGGTCGTTGAGCGTCGGGAAACGGAAGTTACGCGACACGGAGGCTTTGGCCACCACCCTGCCGCGGTGCGAAAGCACGTAATCGGCGAAGAAGGCGGGGATGACCGGCGTCCAGTCGTCGCCGAACATCTCCTCGCGCAGCGCCAGCGACAGCCCCAGCCGGTCCGTCGGCTGGTACTTGGCCGAAACGTAACCCGACAGCTCGACGCGCCCCTGATCGTAGCCGACCTGCACCTTCTTGCGGTTGCCGCCGAGCTGCTGCGGATCTTTCATCGGCAGGACGTTCTTGTCGACGCTTTCGACCAGATGCTGGTGCACCGAAAGGTCGGCCGTAAAGAGCCACTTGTCGCCGACGGAATATTCGCCCTCGACCTGGCCGAAAAACGTATCGATCCGGCTGCGCGAGCGGATCATCTGCGCCATGTTGCCGTTGCCGAGCGACTTCTCGAAATCGTAGGCCATCCACGTATGGATATACCCCGCCTTGGCTCCTACCTTCCAATTCTCGCGGAGATGATCCCACTGCAAGATGCCGCGCAGCGTCTGCTCGCGCTGCACGTTGGAGTAGTCGTCGTCCTCCTTGTGGTCGACCGACAGCATCGGGACGCCGCGCGACGAATGGACGTACCACGCCTGCAATCCGAAACGGTTGCCGTCGCCGGAATTGCAGTAAAGTTCCTGCAACAGGTGCAGATCGTGGTAGGCGCCGCTCTTGTTGCGTTCGACGGGATAGTAGGAATCGACGATATTGCGATCGTCGTCGTAGACGTTCAGTTTCTTGTTGTAGTTTCTGTACCTGAAATCGTTCGGCGACGAGGAATAGACCACGCGCGTCGAACTCTGCCAGCGGTCGCCGCCGTAGGTCAGGCGCAGGAACTCGTCGAAGGTCGAGAACGACCCGACGCCCTGGACGTACTGCAATCCGAATCCCCGCCGGTCGGCCGGCCGCGTCGAGAGCTTGACCGCACCTCCCAGGCCGCCGCCCACCTCGTTGACCGACGAGGTGCCGTGCAACAGCGAGGCGTCGTCGATGAAGTAGGAGGGAATCATCGAAAAGTCGGTCATGCCCAGCATCGGCGAATTGATGCGCATCCCGTTCCACGTCACCTGCGTATGCGACGGCGACGTACCGCGGAACGCCACCGTCGAGAGCGTGGCCCGGCCGTACTGCTTGACGAAGATCGAAGTATTGAAAGTCAACACGTCGGCCATCGATAGGGCGATGTTCTCATGGAGCACGATCGTGTCGAGCCGGGTCTTCTGCACGCCGATCTCCTTCATCGGGCGGCGCGCCGTCACGCCGATCTCGCGGATCGGCACCACGAACGAGGGATTGTCGTTCCACCACCCTTCGCGGGATTCGGTCTGCCGCCGTTCCTGCCCGTAACAGAGGCAGGAGGCGGCGCAGAGGATAATCGTGAGGATATGCTTCATGGTCTTCCGGTCTGGCCGCCGAGCATCTGTTCATACGTGGGATTCTCGCCGCAATTCTCCACCCGCCACGTCGCGTCCGAGAGCGACGGCAGCGCTCCTGCGAAGGTCGAAAAGTCGGTCGCCGACGAAAGGTTGCCGACATAGACCGATCCGACCTGTCGCAGGGCGGAGAAGTCGAGTGCAGTCACCGTCCGGTTCTTGTAGCTGGCATGTCCGACGAAGAGTTCGCCCGTCACCGTTTCCAACGCGGGGAAACGGAACGCGGCGACCCGATCGGTGGAGGCATTCCACGTCGAGAGCAGCATGTTGCCCCGCACCTCTTTCAGCTTCGGCAGCACGAACGCTCCCGTACAGCCGATGGGCATCGTATAGAAAGCGTAATCGCTCGACGCATCGTCCGAAACGCCGAGGCCATCGCCCACACGCTCCAATTCCGGAAACGCGAGCGATGCGAACGACGACACGTTGACATAGAACGCCAACTGCCGCCCGATGCTCCGCAGTCGCGGGAACGACGCCGAGTTGGCGGCTCCGGCCTTGCCGCAGTTCTTGCAGAGCAGCGTACCCCGCACCTCTTCGAGCGCCGGCAGCGAGAGCGCGAAGGCCCGCTGCGTCCCGCAGTTTTCGATCAGCAGATCGGTGCAGGCGGCCACGGGGAGCGAAAGCGCGGAGAGCCCCTTGAATCCGACGACATGCAGGACGTCGAGCCGCTCGAAGCCCGACAGCGCGAAGGGCATCGTCTCCGGCTGCGGTACAAGCGCCGCCGCATCGAGCGACAGCGATCCGACGAATCCGCCGCCGCGCAGCTCCGTCAGCTTCGGTGTCGAAACGAACCGCAGCGTGACGGCGCTGTGCTCCGAAAAGGCGTATTTCGAGAGATCGAACACCCCGGCGAGGCCCGACAGGTCGTCGAGCGTGAGGTCGCCGCCGATGGCCGTGAGACGCGGCAGCAAGGCGCCGAAATCGGTGACGGCGGGCAGCGAAGCCAGCCGCACGTCGCCCTCGAACCGTTCGACAAGCGGCAGGTCGACCGTTTCGACGGCCGGACATCCCTCGACGGAGAACGACCCGGCCGCGGCAAGCCGAGGCAGCGAGATCGTCCGGAGCGCAGGACAGTCGGTCAGCGCGACCGCCCCGACGGTTTCGATCAGCGGAAACTCGCACGAAGCGGTCAGCGCAAGCTCCTCGTAGGCGATCGAACCGACCGAAGCCAGCGCACCGAAGGTCGTCGCGAGCTGTCCCAGCTTGCCGAAGCGTGCCACGGACAGCTCCCCGCCGACACGCTGCAATTCGGGAAAATACATCTGCTCGCACGGCGCCTTGGCCGCGTTGCCCGTCGACCCCGCGAGCCGCATGTCGCCGCCGACCGACTCCAATTCGTCGGCCACGATCTCGGCGAGCGCGTCCGAACCGACCGCGAAGGCCCCGTCGACGCGCTGCAACGCCGCGAAAACGACCGACCGCACCGCCGTACCGCAGAGTTGCAGATCACCCGCCACCTCGCGCAGGGCAGGCAGTTCGATCCGCTTCAATGTCTCATTCGGCGCCCCCGCACTGCCGATGCACAGCGACTCGCACCGGCGCAATCCGGCCAGTCCCGCCAGATCCTCGCCCCGATAGGCGTTCGTGACCGTCAGGTCGCAGCGCACCGAGACCAGACCGGCCAGTCCGTCCAGATTCACGATCGCCTCGCCGCCCTCGACGCCGATCGTGAGGTTGCCTTCGACGACATTGATCCGGCTCGCGGCGAAGGCATCCACCTCGGCCTGCGTGCGCAGCGTCAGGCTTCCCCCGGTCGCAACGTCGGTACGATTGACCGTGTAAATATACGTGCGGTCGCTCTGGCCGTAGGAGCTGACCAGAAACTGCCACTCCTGCGACCAGTCCCTAATCGTCGCCGGATCGGGATGGATCGACGCATGTTCGCACAATTCGTAATGCACCTCCGCCCCGTCGAGCGATGCGTCGTAGGGAACGTCGACAGTGATTCGCCCGTCGTGGACGACCGCCTCGTAGGTCGCCTCCCCCACCGTCAGCGAAAAGGCCGTGACGTAGTTGTCGCCGTTCCACACCGGCTCGTCCGCCGTCTTGTCGTCGCAGGCCCCGCACAGCAAGGCGAAGCAGCCGCATATCCATAATCTCTTCATAATCGTCCGTTATTTGCCCTGATTGAGATTCTCGTCCGTGAAACCGAATACCTCCGTGGAGTTCTCGCCCAGCCAGCCGGCCTTGGCGTTGACGCCGGTCTGCACCTTGACGAAGTCGATGTAGGCGAGGTTCGCCGGCTCGCCGTTCCCGTCGACGGCGTTCTCGATCTTGAAATAGGTCTTCACGGCCCCCGCCCCCGCATTTTCGTCGTCCGAAAGCCGGTCTTCGCCGAAGTTGTCGGCATACCCCCAATCGTAGGAGTCGTTGACCCAGTAGGAGCCGTTGCCCGACTGGTCGTAGGTGCGGCTTTCGAGGCAGGTTCCGTAGAGGACGTAACTCTCGGCATCGATCCAGTTGGGGTAGTAGCTGGGCTGGTCGTGGTACGCTTTCAGATAGTCGATCTTGCCGCTGACGCCGCGATTGTCGCGCCACTGCACCGAAGCACCCGAATAGGTCGGGCGGTAGTAAGTGACCGCATAGTCCCGAAGAGTCTCCTCCTTGCCGAACTCCGAACCTTTGAGTTCGTACCACTCGTCGTCGGGCAGCGTATTGCCGTTGGTATCCTGCATCACCCAGACGATGCCCGGTTCGGACGATCCTTCGAAGGCGTTGCCCGTAATCGAGAAATTGTAGCCGCCGCGATAACCCTCCGACGAATTGTCGATGCTGTGGTCGAACCCGACGACGATGTAGCCGCCCCAGCCGCCGAGCGATACCCACGTCCCCTTGCGCAGCCGTTCTTCGGCATAGGCGACGGCCGCTTCGGGCGTGGTCTCCGCACCGGTGAACCCTCCCGAAACAAGTTCATTGATGAATTGGCCGGGCGCAGGCGTATATTCGTAGACCTTCGTCCACGACGCTTCGCTGGACGGCGTGGCCGGACGTCGGAAAGCCCCCTCTTCGTCGCAGCATTCGACGCTGTACTCCACCGTCGCTCGTACCTCGCCGGTCGACCTCACCCCTTTCGCCACCGCCGCCGCAGGTTCGTCCGAGCTGTCCGTCACCGTGAAAAGCAGCTTCTTCACTCCTTTGCCGGACGGCGTATAGGTGCAGGCGAGTTCCGTCGAGATCTCCTCGCCGTCGACCGTCCAGCTGTAACGGGGATTCCGGCCGTTCCAAATCGAGGGACGCAGCGTGATCGACCGCCCGAGCGGCACGGTACGTGTCAGCCCGTCGTAAAGCCGTCCGATCGGAGGCACCGTCACCGAGACCGGAAGCGCCTCGGTCACCTCCACGCGGATGCTCTTCTCGTCGGCCCCGTCCTCGTTCTCGGCCCGCAGGCGGAGCTCGTATTCGCCCAACGCCTGTTCGCAGAACTCGTAAGTCTGCTCGCGCCCGACCTCCTCCGCCTCGGCAGCCCCCGGACGACGCATCGTCCAGCGGTAGGTCGCCTTCTCGCCCCACCGCACGTCCGGCGAGATCTCGTAGACATGCCCCCGCACGACCTCCGCCCCTTCGGAGAGGACGATCACGGGCGGCAGGATTCGGTAAACCTCCACGCGCGTCTGTTCGCGCGTCGTCCCCTGGGGCGTGGTCACCTCCAACTCGATGTAATAATCCTCCTTCTCCTCGCCCTCCACCTCGTCGATGACGTAGGTCAGCACGGGTTCGGTCGAGATGATCCGGCCCGTCTTCTCCAGCTTCCACGCATAGACCGCACGGTCGACGTACTCATAAGTCGGGGCGATGGTAAACTCCCGCCCCACCTTGGCGGTGTAGACGCCTGTATTGACATCGAAGGCGATGACCGGAGCCTGCGCCTCCTCGCGCGTGATGATGTCGTCCTTGTTGCAGGCGACGGCCGCCGCGGCAAGGAGCGCAAAACAACTGAAACGTATTTTGTTCATGGTTTATCGGTTTTCAACGCCAACAGAAGGCGCCGGGGATAATCCCCACATAAAATTCGTCGAGCAGTTCGCCTTCGGACGAATAGCGCAGGATGACCCCGTCCTGCACGTAGTCGATCGCGTCGGCCACGTAGACCTCCGAATTGAACGGATTGACCGTCAAGCCGTAATAGAGCGTATTCTGATAGGGCACGAAGGGTTTCACCGGAAAGTTCGTCGCCGTGACGGGCAGCCGCCAGATCGCCTTGTTGATGAAGTAGAGCGTGTCGCGCGTACCGTTGAGCTGCACCTCCGAGGGCCAGTCGCCGAACTTGAACTTGAACTGCTTCTCGACCTTCCGCGTCGCGGCGTCGATGCAGTAGAGCGACGGCGCCTCGTGACCGTAGGGCGACCCCTCGTAACCGCCGTCGGTCACCGTCCAGATCTTGTTGTACTTGTCCATGACCAGCGACGTGGGCTGGATGCCCACCGTGATCTCGTCGCAAACGGTATCGGTCTCGGTGTCGATCACCAGAATCCGGTTCTGATAAGACCAGCAGTTGGTGAAGACATACTTGTCGTACTGCACCATCTGCTCGGTCGAACCTGTCTCGAAATCCATGTCCGTCTGGATATACCCCGTGATCTCGTAAGTCCGGGGGTTGACGATATAGATGCGCGGATCCCAGATCTGGGTGACATAGGCCTTTTCGTCGCTCAGGAAGTGGATGTAGCGCGGCGAAGTGAAGCCCTCGATACGCCCCACCTCCTTGAAGGTGTCGATGTCGATCGCGTAGATCACGCCCGAATTATTGACCACGATCCAGCCGATGCCGTCGCGGATGACCATCGACTGCGCCACATCGCCCAGTTTGAAGCCGTTGGCACGGAAGAAGATCTCGTTCTCGACCTGTTTCTTCTCCGGATCGTAGTAAGAGAGCGACGCGTTGCCGTACATGAAGTTGCCCTCGTTGGTGATGAACAACCCCGATCCGGTAATCCCGAAATCCTCCACTTCGTAAGGCCCGTAATCCATACATGCGCCGCCGAACGCCGCACATGCGAGGATTGCGAACCATCGCTTGAACTTCGTAAAACTCATATCCCTATCGGTTGATCCACTCCTCCGTGAAGCGGTAGGCGAAATCGACGCCCGCCGGACTCGCCTTTTTCTGATAATAGCTGCCGTACTCCACCGCATCGCTGCGCGAAACGTCGTAGAGGTGGATCCGGCTGTTCGTATAGGAGGATTTCCCCACCCACAGCTGCTCGGTCGTGGGGTGCACGCCCATGTAGCCGTAGATGAGCGAACCGCCCTCGTGGTTGCCGTCGATGTCGGCCGTGATGTAGTCCCAGTCGACCTGCCCCGTTTCGTAATTGTAACGCATCGCCTCGGTCGCACTGAAATCGCTCTTGCCGATGAAGTAGAGCCACGGCTGCCGGAAGCTGGCGCAGAGCTGGACGTTCGGCGAAGCCGTGCCGGTGCGCAGCTTCACCGTCTCGGGCAGCGTCTGCTCCGAGACGACCTCTCCTTCGGCGTCGAACGCCACGATCATCGCGGGCGATTTCCAGACGACGTTGCCGTAGTAGCCCAAGTCGCCGTCGATCTCGAACTCGCCGGTGAAGACGGCGTAGATCTTCCCGTCGGCTCCCTTGGCCAAGTCCTTGACCTGCCGGTCGGGATAGGTGTGTTCCCTGACTACCCGATCGGTCGCAGAGTCGATGACGATCACCGAATTGCCGCGTCCGGCGAAGACCTTCCCGCGCGAAACGGTCATGCGCGCCTTCGTGGCGCCGGTCTTGGTGAAGACACCATAGGTATCCGGAATATCGGTCGTGGCGATCACGCCCGAAACCAGGTTGACGGTACGGATGCCCGAATGCGACTCCATGTCCGACGTCGAATACTGGATATACCCCTTTTCGGGACTTACCGCAACGATGTGCTGCGGCCAGCAGAGCGTCGGTTTGACACCCGACGATGAAGCGACTTGCGCATAGAACGGCATGTCGCGCGCAAGGATCCGCTTCATCGTGTGCGCGTCGCAGATCACGAAGCGGCCGTCGCCGTTTAAGGTCGTTCCCGTGCTGCTCGTCCGGCCGTTCTGCGTGATGAAATAGATGCGTCCGCCGATCATGTACATGTCCTGCAACACATTGCCGATCTCGTTGTCGTTGACCTCCTCGTAGACCCGTTCGTGGCAGCGCATGTGCTGGTCGAAATAGACGATCGAACCGTTTTCGGTCGTCATGTTGCCCTCCATGAGCACGAACGTCCCTTCGGGATGGGTGAAATCGAGCACGTAATAGTCCTGCGAGAAGAGCGGTTCGCCGTCCGATTCGATGCGCAGCGTGTTCTCCAAATCCTGCCCTTCGAGATACTCCGCGGGCGGTGCGACACGCAGCGTGCGGCGGGCGATATCCAAATCGGCCGTCCACCGTGCCGGAGCGGTCGTCCGCACCTGCGGAATCCACCCTTCGGCCGTCAGGGAGCGTACCTCCGACCCGCCGTATTTCAGACACACGGGCTCGTCGTCCGCCTCTCCCGCCTCGATCTCCAACGCGCCGCCGGCACGTTTCGTGATCTCGGAGGTCAGGCGGTAGGTCGCGCCTGCCTCCAACTTCCGGCCGGGGCGGGTTTCGGTGTAGACGCTGCCGTCCGCGAACGTATAGGTCACATGCACCTCCGTCGCGCTGCAATCCACCGGATAGACCACCGCCGCGGCGAACACCCGCGTATCGCCGCCGGACGCAGGCAGCGCGACGCCCTCCGCGCCGAACGACAGCGTAACGGCATATTCCCCGCCGGTCGCGGCACCGAATCCGCCGCCGTCGAACGTGCGCGTGCCGCAGAGCGCGATCGTCCGGTCGGCGGTCGCCAGCGAGACCGAAACCAGCCGTGCGTCCACCTCCTGCGACCACGGATCGAACCAGATGTAGGAGGTAGCGTGCGACAGCGTGAAATGTCCGCCCGCATCGGTAGTCGCATAACCGAAATCGCCGTTGGCGCCCAGCTGCAATTCACCGGCCGCCGCCTGATTCTGGCGGGAAGGGACGACGGCCCGCGCCCCCTCGCCCGTCATATTGTAGTAGACTTCGTAGGGAGCTTCGCCCGTCAGTTCGGAAAATCCGAAGCTCGCCGCAGCGCCTGCGGTTCCCGCTTCGGAGCTCTGCACGCCGTTGACCCATATCCGGTCGTCGGCGCTCCACAGAAACGGAATCGCCGCGCCGTCGACGGCGCCCGCCGACGTTCGCGTGGAAGAACCGGACACACCGGTCAATTCGACAGCGCGGCCGCCCCGAACCGCCCCTGCTTCCTCTTCGAACTCCGAGGAACAGGCCGCCAGCAGCAATCCGCACAAAAAAGGTAAATAACGTTTCATATCGTATGCGTTTGAAATACGGGGGAACGCCGGAGCCCGATTTCCGGCTCCGACGTCTCTCCCGCAGAGAGTTGACTTCCGCCGGATCTATTTCCACGTGCCGGTCGGTTCCACGTCGTAGACGAACGTAAAGTTATAGGGAGCCATGGTCAGCTGCACCCAGCCCGAATTCACATAGCCGCCGCCCGTACTCAGCGACGGGTCGTCGCTCTCGGGCAGATGGATGACGCGGGTCTCCGCCTTGCTGCCGGCGACGATCTCGTACGATCCGCCGAACGGTCCGGAACCATAAGACTCCTCCAGCGTCGGCGGAGTGGCCGCACGGCAGATGATCTCGCCCAGCAGCGGGCAACCGCCCTGACCCGTTCCCGTCCAGTCGTATCCGGTAAAACTGTAAGTTCCGATCTCCTTCATGCCGCGGCCGAACGAAACGCTCCGCAGATTGTAACAATCGGCAAAGGCATTCTGTCCGATGGATTCCGTCGCATCAGGGAAGATCAGCGCCGTCAGCGCCGAACACCCACTGAACGCTGCGGAACCGATCGTTTTCAGTTTGGTGCCGAAGGAGACCTTCGCCAGCGACTTGCAACCGTTGAAGGCGTTCGAGCCGATCGTCGTGACCTCGGCGGGCAGCACGACCTGCGTCAGCGGACAGCCCTGGAACATCGCGTCAGTGATCTTCGGCACATATTCGTCGAACGTGACGCTCGCGAGCGAAGCGCACGACGCATAGGTATTGACGTCGTAGGTGACAGCCGCCGAAACGTGCGCCCTGATCAGACCCGATCCGCTGAAAACATGCTTCGCCACAGCGGTAATATTCTTCGGCAGCACGATGTCCGACAGATTTTTGTTGTCCTTGAATACGGCGGGAAAAGTCGCGCTCTCGTAGACGGCTTCGCTCAGATCGACGGTCGCCGCGGCGGACAGTCCCTTAACGGCGGCGGCCACCGCACTCAGCTGCGACGCGCTCATCGCCGTATTGTCCCCTGCCGTCTTGACGAAGAGCGTCGAGAAGGATGCCGGAAGTTCCGCAGACCACTTGTCGCCGGCCGAAACACGGTAGTAGACGCCTTCGCTCAGGTAGCCGTCGCCCAATGCGGCGAACGTATAACCGCTGCACGCCGCAGTCCACGCCGAATAGGCGTCGACCGACGGGACGTGGACGGTCCTGGCACCCTGAACCGAAGCGCCCGCCCCCGCAAAACTGTCGGCCGCAACCGTCGGAGCCGTCGTCGGCTCGCAGTAGATGTCGGCCAAAAGCACGGCATTCTCGAAAGCCTTGCTGCCGATCGAAGCGAGCGCGTCGCCCGAAACGGTCAGCGTGTTGAGCTTCGACCAATCGGCGAACGCACCGGCCCCGATCGCCTCGACCGTCTTGGGAATCGTCAGCCGTTCGATGACGTCGTTCCCTGCGAATGCTCCGTCGCTGACGGCCGTAATGCCGGCTCCGAACTTGACGGACGCGAGGGTCGGATTACCCGCAAAGACCTCGCTGCCGAGCTCCGTCACATTGTCGGGCAGCACCAGCGCCGTCAGGCCGCAGTCGGCGAACGCCCTGTCGCCTACGGTCGTCACGCTGCTGCCCAGTGAAAGGTCGGCGAGCTTCGAACAACCCTCGAACGCACCCGCATCGACGGCGGTCACCGAAGCGGGAACCGTCAGCGACGTCAGCGACGTGCACCCCTTGAAGCTCTCGGCGGGAACGGTGCCGATCGAACCGAGTTCGACCTCAGCCAGCGCCGGACAGTCGCGGAACGCCTTCGCACCGAGCGTCGCACCTCCGAGCGACGCCTCGGTCAATCCGCTGGCGGCGAAAGCTTCGTCGCCGATGCTCTTCACATTACCCAGCGCGATCTCCGACAGCGCCGCACAACCTCTGAATGCCTTGTCGGCGATCGATGCGACGGACGAAGGCAGCGTGACCTCCGCCAGAGCGGAACACCCTTCGAACGTACTCGGCCCGACTGCGGCGACGCCCGACGGAACGACCGCCCTGGTCAGCGCCGTACACCCTTTGAAAGCCCCGTCGGCGATCGACGTCGTATTTTCGAAGAGACGGATTCCGCCCAGCTTCTCATTACCGGCCAGCAAGGCAGGGAATTCGGCGGAAACATAGTCGGCCGTGCTGAAATCGAGCGTCGCGGGCACCGACTGCGCCGCGAGTCTGGCGACGACGGACTGCAACGCCTCGGCCGAGATCGTCTGCTCGCCCACGGTGCGGACATAGAGCGCCGAGAAGGTGTCGGGCATCGTCGTCGTCCACTTCTCCTCGCGCGAAACGCGGTACCAGACACCGTCGGTCAGCTCCTGATCGCTGATGTCTTCGAGGATGTATCCCTGACCGATCACGGACGCCCACTCTTTCTCATAAGCCTCGTAGGAGGCCGCCGGAACATAGAGGTATTTCTTTCCCTCGACATTTTTGCCGATGCCGTCGAACGGCGTCTGACCCAGCTCCGGCGGCGTCTGCGCACGGCAGGTGATGCTCTTCACGTTTCCGCTCTCATCGGAATAGCCGTAAAAAGCATTCCGTCCGACTTCGGTCACCTTCTCGCCCAGAACGATCGTCGTACAGCCGCAATCCCGGAACGAATAATCGGTAACGACCGGAATATCGATCGTCACATCGGCCAGCGAATGACATTCATCGAACGAGTTGGTGCCGATCGTCTCCAACGTCTCCGGAAAGGAGATGCTCCGCAATGCGTTGTTTTTGTAGAATCCCATATTGCCGATCGTCTTCAAGGCCGAGGGAAGCTCGACCGTTTCGAGTACGCTGCAATAGGCGAACGTCTCATTGGGGATAGCGGTCACTCCGTCGGGAATACGGACGGATTTGAGCGCCGAGCAATTCATGAAAGCCTGCGAACCGAGCGTGGTCAGCCCTTCGGGCAGTTCGATGCTCTCCAATGCCGAACATTTGTTGAAAGCCCCCGAATCGATCGTCTTCACTCCGGCGGGAATCGTCACGCTCTTCAAACCCGTACATCCGGCGAAGAGGCTGCGCGAAAGCGTCGTGATCTTTTCGGGCACGACGACGTCGGCCAGCGCCTTGCAGTCATAGAACGCATACTCGCCGATCGAAGTCAGCGTGGAAGGCAACCGGACGGACACAAGTTTCGAGCAGCCCGAGAACGCCCGCGCCGCGATCTCGGTCAACCCGTCGGGCAATGCGACCGTCTCCAATCCCGTACAACCGTAGAACGCTGTCGCATAGGTGCCCGTCGAGGGCATCGTCAGGATATTGCAGGGCAGCGAAATCTCTCGCAGCGTCGTCTTGCGCGAGAAGACCGTCGGGAACTCCGCGGCTTCATAGGTCGCCTCGGCGAAATCGAGCACCGCGCCCGCCTTCAACCGCGAAGCGATCGCCGAGAGGTCGGCGGCGGCGAGTTTCCCTTCGCCCAGCGTCACCGCTTTGAGATAGGTGACCGATTCGGGAATCTCCTCCGCAACACCGTTTTCGGTCAGGTAGAAGACGCCGTCGCGCTTGCAGTCGGCGGCAGCGATCGTAGCCGATATGCGCAGCGTACCGCCCGGCGTGAGTCGCCGGCCGGCACGGCTCTGCATGTAGACCGAACCGTCGGCGAAGGTGTAGACGACCGAGACTGTCGCCTCCGACAGATCGGCCGGATAGAGCACCATGGCGGCGAATACCTCGGTGTCGCTGTGCTGCGTCGGCAGTGCGACGCCTTCCTCGCCGAAATTCAGCGTGACGGACGACGAACCCTCGCACGCACCGAGCGCACCCTCCGCGAAGACTGCCTCGCCGGCGATGGCATGGCCGCCCGACACGCTCAGCGAAATCGATTCGAGCCTGGCCGTCACGTCGGCCGAACTTACGTCGAACCAGACGTAGGAGGTCGCGTGGTTCAGCACGAACGTACGGTTGGCATCGGCCGTCGCATAGCCGAAATCGCCGTTGCGCCCCAGATCGGGACGACCTGCCTCCGTCTGTGTCTGTTCGGCGGGGATCGACGCCGTGCGGGCGGCGGAACCCGTCATGTTGTAGATCACGTCGTAGGAATCGGCTTCGGCGACGGATTCGAAAACGAAGGCGCCCTTTTCGCCGGAGGATTCGAGCGGCTCGCTCTTGACGTCGCCGACCCAGATGCAGTCGCCGGCGCTCCACCGGAACGGCACGACTCCCTCGGATGCCTCGCCGAATCCGGTACGGGTAACCTCTCCCGAAAGACCGGTCAAAACGACTTTTCCGCTCTCGACGGGACGGGCGGGTTCGACATCGGCATCCCGCGTACATCCCGCGAGGGCCAGCATCGAACCGCAGACAAGATATAAGTACTTTTTCATCGGATTTCTCATTTATCGGTTAGTTCCACTCCTCCCAGTCGCTCGAACCGGCGTTGTTGTCGTCGAACACCGGAAGATTGACTTCGACCGCAGCGACAACCGTCGCCGTAGCGCCCACGGCGACGACCGTCACCTTGCCGCTCTTTTCGGCATAGATATTCCCTTCGACGGGAGCCGTGATCGACAGCACGTCGCCGTCGAGCGAAGCGCGCCACCCGTCGGGCTTCGAAATCGAATAGCTCTCGACGCCCTTCTGCGTGACGGCCAGTTTTTCGGTCTGTCCGTATTTGAGCGTCAGTGTCGTGCGCTCGATGACGAAGTTCACCTCTCTGGCTTTGGGCAACCGGATCGTCTCGCCTCCCGCAAGGATGAAAATCACCTCGTCGTCGGTCTGCCGGACATCCTCGAAGAACGAATCGCCGTCTTCGCCGACCGCCTTGACCGGTTGGCCGTCGGCACCTTTGACCGGCTCGCCGTCGATCGTCCAATAGCCCTCCTCGTCGACCGAAGGGGTTTTGCCGTCCTGCCCCGCCACCGGAATCTTGCTGCCGGCATCGTCCAGCAGCCATTCGTCGGCGCCGCCCAGCGTCCAGTAGTAGACACCCTCGAACCTGGCGATACCCAGCACAGGAGCGTCGGCGCCTTTCTCGCCGTCGCGGATCGTGATGGTCTTGCCGTCGTTGAACGTAATCGACCAACCGTCGTCCGACTCCGTATAATTCGTAATGAACTTGTTGCCGTTCAGGGCGTCGACGAGCGCCTTCAACGAATTCACCTGCTCCTTCATCGAGGCGATCTCCTGTCTGATGTCCGCGATCTCCTGACGGAGTCCGGAGTCGTCGTACTCGTCCGAACAGCTCCATGCTGCCGCTGCACAACATGCCGCGAACGCCAATAGCGTAAAGATTTTCTTCATAATACAAGATTTATTTGATTTGGAATTTCGATGCGCCGAAAAACGGCCGCGTCGGACAGGAGCGATCCGCAGACACACGATGCAGGGAGCGACGGCCATGCCGCGCTCCTCGCACTCCCGATTACCGATCCGTATGACATAACTACGCCGTTTGATTCCATTTGCGGACTTACACGACGCAAGGGGAAGGGTGAAGAAATCGACAGAAAAATAGCACGCAGAAAACTATCTCGTGTGATTCCGACAGGAGAGGACTCCCGTTGCGGAAACCTTGACGCGGCAAAGGTATGAAAAAACGATCGGAATTCGCAAATTCCGTTTCACTTTTATTTCATTTCCGCCGTTTTCATGCGGATTCGTCGCCGCCGGGCCGGCGAACGCTGCTGCGACGGCCGGCCCATGCCCGCCCCGCATGCGCAGCGGCTTCATTTTCCGGCAAAATAGTTGTATCTTTGTCGTAAATGCTCCCCGAATTCCTGACATACCTCGAAGCCGAACGCCGTTACTCCCCGCTCACTATCCGCAACTACCGCCGCGACATCGAACGGTTTCTGGCGTGGCTGGGAGTCGACGAGGCGTCGTTCGACCCTTCGCAGCTGCGCACCGAGGACATTCGTGAATGGATTCTCTACCGCACCGAAAAATCGCACATCGGCCCGGCGTCGATGAACCGCGAGGTGTCGTCGCTTCGGGCATTGTGGCATTACCTGCGCCGGCAGGAAATCGTCACGCAGGATATCTTCCGGAGCGTCCGTTCGCTGCGTACGCCGCGCCGTCTGCCCGTCTTCGTCCCCGAAAGCCGCATGGCCTACGTGATCGCCGACATCAACGGACGCGCCGGCAGCGAAGATTTCGTCACCGTGCGCGACGCGCTGACCGTGGCCATGTTCTACGGCTGCGGAATCCGCCTCGCGGAACTGATCGCCCTCAACCGCAACGACTTCTCGGACGACTACCGGCAGGTGCGCATCCGCGGCAAGGGAGACAAGGAGCGCATCGTCCCGCTGGTCGACCCTCTGCGGCGCATTCTGGTCCATTACCTCCAACTGATCGAGCGGCAAAACATTTGCAATTCTCAGGAAAAAGCACTAATTTTAACACTGAAAGGAATGCGCATTTCGCGGAGCGTCGTGCGGCGCATCGTGGAACAGGCGTTGAACAAGGAGGGCGTACAGGGAAAAAAGAGCCCCCACGTACTGCGGCACACCTTTGCGACGCATCTGCTGAACCACGGCGCGGACATGCGCGAAATACAGGAGCTGTTGGGACACTCCTCGTTGCAGGCCACGCAGGTCTACACCCACAACAGCATCACCCGTTTGCAGGAGATCTACGTCAAGGCGCACCCCCGCGAGCGGAGAAAGGAAGAGATTGAAACCCCGTGCGACGCTGCCACAGAGGACACGCAAGCACGGTAACCGATTGTCAAACTATAAAGGACAAGGCTATGAACGTACAGATTCAGTCAGTGAAATTCGACGCAGACAAGAAGTTGATCGAATTCGTGGAGAACAAGATGTCGAAGTTGGAACGTTTCGCCGACCGCGCCACGGGCGCCGAGGTGATTCTCAAATTGGATAAGGATTTCGAAAAAGGAAACAAGGTAGCGACCATCACGCTGCACATGCCCGGCGAGGATATGGTGGCCGAACACCGCGCCCGCGCCTTCGAGGAGGCGATCGACGAGGCGATCGACGCACTGAAACGCCAGATCGAGAAATTCAAGGAGAAGGTGAAATAGCCGCACGGCGGCACGCTTGCGACGGGAGGAATCTTCGACGAGGATTCCTCCCGTTCGCATTTCCCGAATCCGCACCGGCGGCTTCCGCAGCGATACCTTTATTATATGAAGTTCCTGCCGCCTGCGAAAAGACCGATACCATGCCGGCCGGAGGGGGGGGGCAATCCATCCGCAACTTTTTTCCGGCAAAACGTACAACCTGCCGATTTTTTATTTATATTTGCCTCGAAGACATTTTTGAAGAGAAGCATGTTCAGCAACCGCACGGCTCAGAATTGGTGGTGGCGCTCATTGGTTTTAAGTAAACAATGACGCTGGCACTGCCGTGGATGGAACATACCGATCGCAAGAGTTAGGAATCCGTTGTTTACTTGACAAGTAACGACGGATTTCTTTTTTGCCCCGCGCCGACCGCAAACCCGTAAAAACAATCAAATACCTTATCAGTCATGAAAACGAAAAAAATCCTGCTGCCCGATCAGATGATCCCCGCCCAATGGTACAACATCGTGGCCGACATGCCGCAGAAACCGCTGCCGCCGCTCGATCCCCGCACCCGCCGTCCCGTGACGGCCGAACAGATGAACTGCATCTTCGCCGAAGAACTCGTACGGCAGGAGTTCTCGACCGAACGCTTCATCGACATCCCCGACGAGGTGCGCGACCTCTACCGCATCTGGCGCTGTACGCCGCTCGTGCGGGCCTATGCGCTGGAACGGGCGCTCGACACGCCGGCGAAGATCTATTTCAAGAACGAAAGCGTCTCGCCCGCCGGCTCGCACAAGCCCAACACGGCCCTGCCGCAGGCCTACTACAACGCCAAACAGGGCATCAAGCACCTGACGACCGAAACGGGCGGCGGACAATGGGGTTCGGCCATCGCGCTGGCCAGCCAGTACTTCGGCCTCGACCTGAAAGTCTTCATGGTCAAGGTCAGCTACGAGCAGAAACCTTACCGCAAGCTGCTGATGAACACGTGGGGAGCCGAGGTGATCCCCTCGCCCAGCACGCTGACCGACGCGGGACGCCGCGCTCTGGCCGACGATCCCGACTGCTCGGGCAACCTCGGGCTGGCGATCTCCGAGGCGGTCGAGACAGCCGTACAGCACCCCGACGACACGCGCTACTGCCTGGGCAGCGTACTGAACCACGTGCTGCTGCACCAGACCGTCATCGGCGAGGAGGCGCTCATGCAGATGGAGATGGCGGGCGACGAACCCGACGTGGTGATCGGCTGCTTCGGCGGCGGTTCGAACTTCGCAGGCATCGGCTTCCCGTTCCTGCGCCGCAACCTCCGCGAAGGAGCCCGCACGCGCATCGTGGCCGTCGAACCCGCCTCGTGCCCCAAACTCACGCGCGGCACGTTCCAGTACGACTTCGGCGACGTGGCGGGCATGACTCCCATGCTGCCCATGTATACGCTGGGACACAACTTCCAGCCGGCAGATATCCACGCCGGAGGATTGCGCTACCACGGTGCCGGCAGCATCGTAAGCCAACTGCTCCGCGACGGGCTGATCGAGGCGCAGGCCGTTCCGCAGCTCGAAACCTTCCGTGCGGGGCTGCTCTTCGCCCGCACCGAGGGTATCGTACCGGCTCCCGAATCGACCCACGCCATCGCCGCCGCCGTCCGCGAAGCGCTGCGCGCCAAGGAGGAGGGAGCGTCGAAGACGATTCTCTTCAACCTGTCGGGCCACGGCATGATCGATCTCTACGCCTACGAACAGTACTTCGCGGACAAGTTGCAGGACTACACCGTCACCGACGCCGAACTGCGCCGCTCAATCGACCAGCTCGACCGGATCATCAAATAACGCCCTGTGTTTTAGCCGCAAACAAAGTGCTGCCGGATGTATCCGGCAGCACTTGCATTCATATTCCGCCTGCACAACCGAGCGGAATAGTATCGTTATTGAACAAACTCGATCTCGTCGACGATGAGTTCTTGATTTCCGAACGAATAGAAACCGACCCCCGAATAAGAAAGCGGCATATAGCGAATCGTCAGCATCGGCTCGCCGTCGACCGAAAACCGAAGCATAGAACCGTCGTAAGTCAATACCCACTCCATATCCGTCCGGCGTTTCCCCTGCCAGCGAATTCCCTGCATCACATCGCCGACTTCCACGTTGTCAACATAACGGGTGAATTTCACGAAATCGTCATTGAACGAAAAACAGTAAAAATTACCTCCGTCACGATAATTGAAGATCAATCCGACCAGACGATCGAATCCTAACTGCTTGACATTCACTCTGGCCCGAATCTCAAAAGGTCTTTCCATATTCAACGGAGCATAGCAATGCGTCTCGAAGAAGGTATTCACGCCAGCCTTCACAGCGGTGCCGCTCGCTGCACTTGCCAATGCGGACAAGCCCTTCTTTTCACCTTTCGATTTAACGGTCATTACCCCACGGTCGATAACGGCCGTACCGATCGGGTTCTGGAATGCACACTCCGTCCACCCGAGCGAATTGGAATCGAAGGTCTCTTTATATTGCGCCGAAACGGGCAGCACGGCAATCGCCAAGATCAAACAAAAAATCAGTTTTCTCATACGAATCGTTTGTGTTTAAATTAGTAGAAATGATTATCAGTTGTTGTGCATTTTCCCCAATCGCGTTTGAAGTTCCTGAAGCATCGGCTCCCACTCTTTGGCAATGCGGTCGACGGTTTGGAACTCACCATGACGGCCCCCTATGGCACTGGCGACCTCCGATGAAATCTTGATCTGAATGGCAACCTTATCAAGGGTAGAGATGTCGCGTGCCGTCACACGAATACGAATCTGACGATCGGCCAACGGCGACGCTTTATAATGCCAAGGGGTCTGTACGAATCCTCCGCTAAAATCGGTCGTAGCAATCTCCTCGAAATAATTCAACAAGATTTGATGCAACAGTTTCCATGCTTTCGATATATCAGTCGAACCGTCGTCATCAAGCGTATAAAGCTGGTTGTCGAGTGTGACAGTCAAATATTTATTGACAATGCCCGAAGCGACCGTACCATTATAAAATCCGTCTTCCTGCATGGTATAAGAGACTGCCGTCCGCTTATCGTCAGCATAAATTTTCGTTTCCAATGTCTTATAGCCTTCGCACTCCATACGGATGATGATTGCCGATCGCTTGTCTTTTCCGGTCGGACGGCTAATCTCAGCAAAACCATAACCGGCATGTTGATTATTCACATAAATAGCAGCCGTTTGAGGAGTTGCCGTAATCTTAATCGTGTTGCTCTTTGCGGCAAAAAGCATTTGGCTACCCAGCAACGCTGAGATAACCAATAACAAAAACTTTCTCATCTCTCTTTTTAAGTATTAATGAACTGATATTGAATTATAGTCGCTCGAATAACGCTGAAACTCGCGGGGAGCCTGCATCGTGGCGACCGACGGCATGCTGCGAACGAAAAATCGGCGACGAGCGAATTCCACACCGTCGACCGAACAGGATATCTCCACATACTCCTGTCCTTTGACCAATGTGTGTTCCGCAATCCCGTTTCCGACGAACACATCATCGACATAGATCGCAGCACGTGCAGGTTCGCTGTAAATAGTGAGTTGTTTGGGACCTGCGCACGAACACAGTCCCGTCGCAGCCCATAAGGCCGTCAGAAAAAACAGCCTCCGGAAGCAGTCAATTCGCTTCATAATATGAATCAAGAATTTAGGCTATCCGCACCCCGATAGCGGTCACCAAAAAGAAAGCGTGGTGCCGAAACTTATTTTAGCCAGACAGGTCGTAGGAAACCTAAGGTATAAAATAAAGCAACAGCCCCACGCCTATCCCGTATAAAAGGATATGACGCGAGAAGATGTCTACCCGTTCTCTACCTTGTCGAATTTCCTACGTTCGTCTGACGAGAACAAGTTACACTTTCCGTGTTTGTCAATATGTTAGGGCAAAGGTAACAAACATATTCGGAAAATGCAATTTCACCTTCTTTTTCGGGCTGTTGTACAAATTTTGTACAAATATCTCAAAAACAAACGATCCCTGCAATAATCCTACGGGTTGATTTTCAAGATTGTTCTTGTCAGTTTGAGAGATTATGCAAAAAATCCCACAAAAAATTTGCATCTTCCGAACTTTTTCGTACTTTTGTTCCATACAGACGATTGAAGACATGCAGTCATTCGGTTTTGCATACAACTTTTTCAGCTTTTTCTATTTTAGCAGATAGAGAACGGGGTTGTATGGTCTGAATCGATTACGAAATGAATAACGTATGAATCCCGTTCCGCTGCGAACAGGATTTTTTATTGACATTACGGATGAAACAGGTTACCATTCAGGGCGAGCCGGGGTGTTTCCACGAAGAGGCCGCACGGCGCTATTTCGGCGACGAGCCGATCGAGATCGTCCCCTGCCGGACGTTCGAGGCGCAGTTCGAACGGATGCGGCACGAAGGATCGCTGCTGGGCATCGTCGCCATCGAAAATACCATCGCCGGCAGTCTGTTGCAGAATCACGAATTGTTGCGCCGCAGCGAATCGCAGATCATCGGCGAATGCAAACTGCGCATCTCGCACGTGCTGGCGGCCCTTCCCGGCCAACGGCTCGACGAGCTGAGCGAAGTCAACTCCCACCCGATCGCCCTGATGCAGTGCGGCGAATTCCTCAAAACCCACCCGCAGCTCAAAGCCGTCGAGCGGGACGATACGGCGGGCAGCGCCGCCGAGATCGCCGAACGCCGTCTCACGGGACACGCCGCCATCTGCGGCCGGCTGGCGGCCGAACGCTACGGATTGGAGATTCTCGAAGAGGGTATCGAGACCAACAAACGCAACTTCACGCGCTTCCTGCTGCTGGCCGACCGCTACCACGCCGACCGCCACACGGGTTCCGCCCGCGCCGACAAGGCGTCGCTCGTATTCAGCCTGCCGCATACCCAGGGAAGCCTCTCCAAAGTACTGACCATCCTTTCGTTCTACGACATCAACCTCACCAAAATCCAGTCGATGCCCATTATCGGCTGCGAATGGGAGTACCGCTTCTACGTGGACGTATCCTTTGCGGACTACACCCGTTACCGGCAGTCGATCGACGCGATCACCCCTTTGACCAAAGATTTCAAAATTCTGGGCGAATACGCCGCATTCAACGAATAAATACCCCGATAAGATTATGGAAATGAACGATCTGCAACCCATCATACTTCCCGGCATCCCGACCAGGCGGCCGCTCGTAATCGCCGGCCCGTGCAGTGCCGAAACCGAAGAGCAGGTGCTCGCGGCCGCCCGCGCGCTCGCCGCGCAGGAGGTGAAGATCTTCCGCGCCGGCATCTGGAAACCCCGCACCAAGCCCGGCGGATTCGAGGGAGTGGGGGTCGAAGGACTGCGCTGGCTGCAACGTGTCAAGGCCGAAACCGGCATGTACGTCTCGACCGAAGTGGCCACCGAGCGCCACGTCTTCGAAGCGCTCAAAGCGGGGGTCGACCTGCTGTGGATCGGCGCCCGCACCTCGGCCAATCCTTTCGCCATGCAAGAACTGGCAGGAGCGCTGCGCGGCGTGGACATTCCGGTGCTGGTCAAGAATCCGGTCAATCCCGATCTCGAACTCTGGATCGGCGCCATCGAACGTCTCTACAACGCCGGCCTACGGCGGCTGGGAGCCATCCACCGCGGATTCAGCAGCTACGACCGCACGATCTACCGCAACCAGCCCCAGTGGCACATCCCGATCGAACTGCGCCGCCGGCTGCCGCAACTGCCGCTGCTGTGCGATCCGAGCCACATCGGCGGTAAACGCGAACTGATAGCACCGCTTTCGCAGGAGGCCATGGACCTGGGCTTCGACGGGCTGATCGTCGAATCGCACTGCACCCCCGACGAGGCGTGGAGCGACAAACAACAGCAGGTGACCCCCGACGTGCTCTGCTTCATGCTGCATACGCTCGTCGTGCGCGAAACGACCCTGACCACCGAACCGCTGGCCGAACTGCGGCAGCAGATCGACCGGCTCGACGACGAACTGCTGGCACTCATGGCCAAGCGCATGCGCATCTCGCGCGAGATCGGGCAGTACAAGAAAGAGCACAGTATGCCGATCCTGCAAGCCAAGCGTTACGACGAAATCCTCAACAAACGCGGTGCACAGGCCGTCGAGCTGGGTATCAACCCCGAATTCGTCAAGACCCTGCTGCAAGCCATCCACGAAGAGTCCGTCCACGAACAGGTCAAGGTCATCAACGGCTGACCCGCTCCCCGACCGGCGGAAACCCCTCCGCAGCAGAGGATGTTCCCACGCAAAAACAGCCGGTCGGCAAACGGGGCGGAGCCGGATTCGTTCGGACTATGCCGAGGCGAGAAAACGAAGAATGAGATTCAACCTTATAACCCTAACTTTATGAATGAACCCAAACTCTCCCAACGCCTGCTGTCGCTCGACGCCCTGAGAGGCTTCGACATGCTCTTCATCATGGGCTTCGCAACGCTCGTCGTCAACGTCTGCCATCTCTTTCCGGGCGACGTATCGGCAGCCGTCGCCGAATCGATGAGCCATCCCGCATGGCACGGCTTCTCGCATCACGACACCATCTTCCCGCTCTTCCTCTTCATCGCGGGCATCTCCTATCCCTTTTCGCTCGCGAAGCAGCGATCGCTGGGGGCGACGCAGGGCGACCTCTACCGCAAGATTCTGAAACGGGGCGCACTGCTCATCCTCTTCGGACTGATCTACAACGGTCTCTTCCGGTTGGACTGGCCGATGCGCACGGCCAGCGTACTGGGCCGTATCGGCCTGGCGTGGGCGCTCGCCGCGATGCTGTTCCTCAACTTCCGCACCCGCACCCGCATCGGAATCGTCGGCGCGATCCTCGTCGGCTACTGGGCGCTGCTGGCCTTAGTCCCCGCTCCCGACGCTCCGGCGGGCGCCGACGTCTATTCGATGGAGGGAACGATCGTGGGCTACATCGACCGGCTGCTGCTGCCGGGCAAGCTCCACAACAAGATCTTCGATCCCGAGGGGCTGCTCTCCACGGTGCCGGCCGTCGCCACGGCGATGCTCGGAATGCTCACCGGAGAGTTCGTCCGCCTCTCCGAACAACGTCTCTCCGGCAATCGCAAGGCACTCTACATGGCGCTGGCCGCTGTCGCTTTCACGCTCGTCGGCATATTGTGGGATCTCAGCTTCCCGATCAACAAGAAGCTTTGGACCAGCTCGTTCGTCTGCGTCGTCGCAGGATACTCGCTCGGCATGTTCGCCCTCTTCTACTGGACCATCGACGTCAAGGGATACAAGGGCTGGGTGCTGCCGTTCCAGGTGATCGGCCTCAACTCGATCACGATCTACATGGCGCAGCGCATCGTCGATTTCAAGGGGATCTCCGCTTTCTTTTTCGGCGGTCTGGCCGCGAAGATGCCGGAGGCGCTGGCACCGGTCGTCGCCAGCACGGGCTATCTGCTCGTCAGCTGGCTCTTCCTCTATTTCCTCTATAAAAAGCGGATTTTCCTGAAAGTCTGACCGCTGCCGTGCACAGCGAAAAGAGAGAGCTTGCGGCACTTCGTCGCAGGTTCTCTTTTCGTTTCGAAATGATCCCTCCGGAACGCAAAAACATCGGCCGGACTGAATCAGCCCGGCCGATGCCCCCTTACATAATTATCAACCTATATGCAAACTTGCCGAAGAAAGATTTCGGTTTTTCAACCCAAAACTTTCATGACGAAACAAATATAGAAACTAAAATTCAGATTACAAAATTTTCCACCGTATATTTACAAATAAAAGATTATTTTATCCGATTTCGAGACGAATTACCTTTCGAAACCGCAAATCCGCGCCCTCCGAGCCGAAAAATCGCTGCCGGACTCGGTAACCGGAACGAAATCGTTAACTTTGAACCGCGGCAGCGCCCGACAACGGAACAGGCCGCATACTCCCGATCCGGCCCTAATCGGAACGCTCCGCGCCGCTTGTGCGGAGCGCGCTCTTCGCGATGCCGGAGAGGCCGAAAAACATACATGCAGAATCAGATACCATGCTCGACAAATCGCTCCCTTACAAAAGCATCATCATGCGCATGGAAGCCGCCGTCGCCGAACGACTCGCTCCGCCCGCTCCTGCTGCGGGCTATCGCATCCGCCCCTTCGCGCCGGGCGACGAACGCCATTGGGCTCGCATCGAAACCTCGGTCGGAGAGTTCCCCGACGAAGCGGCGGCGCGCGCCTATTTCGAGCGCGTCTACCTGCCCGAAGCCGCCTTGCAGTGCCTCTTCGTCGTCACGGAACAGGACGAACCCGTCGCAACGGCGACGACATGGACGGAAGAGAAGGCATCGCTGCGTCAGCTACAACTCCAATGGGTGGCCGTCGAACCCGCCCACCAAGGACGGGGTCTGGGACGTGCGATCGCCACGGCGGCGGTACGACGGGCCGTACGACTCGCCCCCGGCGAAGCGATCCTGCTGCATACGCAGACATGGAGCCACCGGGCGCTGCGGCTCTACCGCAGCCTCGGATTCCGCTTCTGCCGCACGCAGACGATCGTCATGCGGAGCAAGGAGGGGACGGGCATGAAGCGTTACCCCAACGAATTCGAAGAGGCGATGGAGGTATTGCGCCGCACGGTCGCCCCCGCCGAGATCGACGAATGGCGCCGCACGGCGTTCCGGTGATCGGAAGGATCGGCTACTCTTCGGGCGTTTCGATGTAGCTGCTCAGGAAGCGCAGTCCCCCGTGTCCCGGCAACAGCGTGACCTGCCGCGTCGAGGCGGGGATCAGCACGGTCTCACCCTGCCGTACCGCCACACGGTTCCCTTCGGAATCGACCAACTCGCCCGCACCTGCGACGAAGATCAGCACCACGAACGAATCGAGCGCCGAATAGTCGCACAGCACGCTGAACGTGGCGTCGCAGAGGTGCGTGGTGAAATAGGGGCAGGCGACCAGCTCCGTGTCCTTGTTGCGGATCCGCTCGTAGTGCGTGCGGTAGTCGTCCGGCACGGTGTAGTCGATCGCCTCCTTGGCCAGCTCGGTATGGAGTTCGCGCGGCCTGCCGTCGGGCCCCGGCCGGTCGTAGTCGTAGATGCGGTAGGTCAGGTCCGACGTCTGCTGGATCTCGGCGATGAAAGCGCCGGCGCCGATGCTGTGGACACGCCCCGCCGGCAGGAAAAAGACGTCGCCCGCAGCGATGGGATGGTCGCGCAGCAGGTCGCAGATCGTATGGTCGGCTACCGCCGCGGCATAGGTTTCGGCATCCACGCGGCGGTCGAAACCGATACGCAGACTGGCACCGCCCGTCTCCGAAACGACGTACCACATCTCGGTCTTGCCGTGCATCCGGTGACGCTCCCACGCCAGACGGTCGTCGGGGTGTACCTGAATCGACAGATCCTCGCGGGCGTCGATGAATTTGACCAGCAGCGGAAATTCGTTGCCGAAACGTTCGTAATTGCTCTTTCCCACCAGTTCGGCGCCGTAGCGGTCGATCAGCTCCGGCAGGGAAACACCCTTGCAAGGCCCCTCGGCGACGATCGATTCGTGTCCGGCGACGCCCGACAGCTCCCAGCTCTCGCCGATCGACCGCACAGAGGTCTCGACACCCTTGTAGGCGGCGATCTTCTCGCCGCCCCAGATCATGGGACGCAGGAAAGGTTCGAATTTCAAAGGATACATGATATCTATCGATTTTGTAAGATTCTTTTTTACCGGAACTCCCGAGCACTCAGTCGAAACGGCTCCTATACCTGTTGGGAGTGCAACCGACCACGTTCTTGAAGAGTCTGGTAAAGTGCGCGG
>OJUG01000525.1_pt1 | contig 59061 bp, 56 predicted proteins | sample 1599841 | NCBI WGS metagenome assembly OJUG01 (sample SAMN04168659, study PRJEB22393) | human gut metagenome | biome: human gut microbiome; feature: stool | host: Homo sapiens | collected 2014-05-12 | reverse complement strand
CCGTTAGCGCCGATGGTACTGCCCTTGGGTGGGAGAGTAGGTCGATGCCGAATTTAGAAGAGAGAGCGAGTTCAAAAGACTCGCTCTTTTTTATTTTGTCTCATTTTCAATTCTTCATTTTCAATTTTCAATTGTTTCATTACCTTTGTGTATTACAGTTTGTTTTTATGAGAATTCGGACCAATATAATATCGATAGGATTAATCTTGTTAGCTTTATTCATTGCCGCTATTTATTTAATAGGGGAAAAGATTAGTGACGTGGGGAACGATATGAATAATGCGAATGCACGAGAGGCTTGTCGATACCGGGCAGAATCTGTTGCGTATGAATTTAAGAAAACCGAAGAATTACAGCGATTGGCGAGAGAGTTTTTTGGGAAAAGTGAATCTTACCGGGAGCAGGATTTATTTTCGCTTTTGAAGACGATGCAACAATTGGACCCGAAATTAAGTAGAACTTGGTTTTTCAGGGGCACCAATGATTCTCTACGGTTGTTGGAACGGAATAGTTCCGAGTTACGTAAGATGAAACTTTCCGGGATCGAGTTAAAGTATATGTATACATTATTGGATTCACATGCGGATCATCATTTTAGTGGTACGTACCACGAGGATGGAAAGACTTACTGGACGACAATCGAGGCTATTGAACCGACAGCGACCCGACGTATTCTTTTTGGATTTGATATCTCGTTGACAGACTTACATTCATATTTTGCAGAGGTTACAGGAAAGGTGTCAAGTTACGTGTTTATTGTAAATGAACGGGGTATATTACTTTCGCATCCTGATGAAAATTTATTGGGAACCTCACCTTTCCAAAAAGAAGAGTTGGATTCCATCAAGGAGGTATTAAAAAGTCAGAGTGAATTGGAAATTATGATTCATTCTAATTTCTTGTCTTCACAGGTGCTTCGAATTTACTATCCCCTACTTGTCGGGAGTGAAAAGTGGGTGATTGCCGTTAACGTACCGCAGTATGGAAATCGGGAGATATTGGATGAATTTCATCGTTACACGGCGATGATTGCCTTGATTACGGTAGTTATATTCGCGATTTTGTTACTTTTTGCCCAGCATAAATGGCGTAAGGAATACCGCTTGCGGCGTAGTTTGGAACAGGAGTCGATGGAACTACATTTACAACAATTGAAAAATCAGATTAACCCTCACTTTTTGTTTAATTCCTTGAATTCCTTGAGTGTGTTGATTGGTTCGGATTCTACTTTGGCGAGGGAATTCGTGTTGAAGTTATCAAAGGTGTATCGCTATTTGCTGGAGACAAGAAACGAAAGCTTGTCCACGGTGAAGGAAGAGATCGAGTTTACCCGGCAATATTATTTTTTGCAGAAGATTCGTTTTGGGGATCAGTTGGATTTGTCCATAGATGTGAGACCGGATTGTTTGGAAGCAAAGATTCCTTCGATCAGTTTACAGATGTTAGTAGAGAACGCTATAAAACATAATCAGGTGACTTTACAAAATCCCTTGCATATTAAAATTTATGATCGGGATGAATGTTTAATCGTGGAGAATAATTACCAGCCCCGTGCAGAATCTAGCGAGGAGTCCATGGGCGTGGGTTTCGAACGTATTCAGGCCATTTATGACTTTTATTCTGGTGAGAAATTTGTATGTAATTGTGAAAATGGATGTTACGTTTGCCTGCTACCTCTTTTGAAAAATCGTTTATAACAAAAAAACGATGATTCACTCCTTTTTTTCGGGGTTTCACTCCCCTTTTATTTTTATTGATTGAAATCTGTCTTATCATTGTAAAGAATCAGTTAACCAGATAGATTTAATGAATAAAAGAAGTATGGTAAGAACAAAAACATTCATTTTAGGTGCGATAGCCCTTGTTGCCCTATCATTATTGTCTGAACCGGGATATTCTCTGGAAAGACGAAAGAAAAAACATGCCAAGGATACAACGGAAGTGTCCAAACCGGATGCTTACGGGGATTTGGTGAAAAAAGCCAAGATTACTGAAGGTATGGTAAAGATTTTAACGGTTGAGAATGATTACTATTTCGAGGTGGCTGATTCGTTGATGGGACGTGATCTTCTAATCGTTAATAAAGTGTCGGGAGTACCTTACGAGTTGAATGATGCAGGCTTGAATAGAGGAATGGAGTCGAATGACAAGCTCGTGCGTTTCTATAAAGATAAATCTATGAACAAGGTATGGGTGACAACTTACAATGGAAAGGTAAGCGTACCCGAAGGAGATGCGATCAGTGAATCTGTGAAAGCCAATTATCGCGAGTCCGTGATCGAGTATTTCCCGATCGAGGCTTACGGGAAGGATTCGACTTCCGTGGTTATCAAGGTGAACAAGATTTTTGATGGGAGCGAGAAAAGTTTTAATGATATATATAATGAGATTGCTTTAGGCGGTTCGGTAAAAAAGGACTTGTCGAAGATATTGGGCGTGAAGGTTTTCCCCAAGAATGTGGTGGTAAAGGCGTTAATGACGACGCAGGTGGTTGATGGCGGCGTGGCGGTGCCTCTTACGGTTGAAACGACAACGAATCTGGTGTTGTTGCCTAAGGTACCTATGAAGCCACGTTTCGCCGACCCCCGTGTAGGCTTTTTTGCCACGGAGCATATTTATTTTACAGACGAGCAACAGCAAGTGGAAAAACGGGAATTCGTTCATCGTTGGAGATTGGAACCAAAACCGGAAGATATAGAGAAATATAAAAGAGGAGAGGTAGTAGAGCCTGTAAAACCGATCGTGTTTTACATTGATCCTTCTACCCCGAAACAATGGAGAGAAGAGATTAAAGCAGGGGTACGAGATTGGCAGGCCGCATTTGAGGCGGCAGGTTTTAAAAATGCTGTTGTTGCGAAGGATGCACCGGAAGGTGATGAAGATTTTGACATAGACGACATTCGTTATTCGGTCATCACCTACGCGGCATCCCAGCAGGCTAATGCTATGGGGCCGTCCGTGGTTGATCCCCGTTCAGGAGAGATTATCGAGGCTGACGTGGTTTGGTGGCATAACGTGATGTCATTATTACATACTTGGATGCGAGTACAGACAGCACCGATAGATCCGAGAGCCCGTGCAAATAAATTGAGCGACGAGCATATGGCCAGCGCTATCCGCTTTGTTTCTTCTCACGAGGTAGGGCATACTTTCGGGTTGAAACATAACATGGGTGCTTCTCATGCTTTCCCCGTGGATTCTTTGAGATCCCCGATCTTTACGGCAAAAATGGGTGGAACGGCAAGTTCTATCATGGATTACGCGCGTTTTAACTACGTGGCCCAACCGGGAGACGGGGTAAAGGAAATTACTCCTAAAATCGGGACGTATGACAAGTTCGCGATTAACTGGGCTTATCGTTGGCTAGACACGGAGACACCTCAAGAGGAGTTACCGATATTGAATGAATGGATTCAAGAGCATGAAGGTGACCCGATGTACTGGTATGGCGAGCAACAAGACCCGAAAGATCCGATCGATCCTCGTTCTCAGGATGAAGACCTTGGAGATGACATCGTGAAAGCCAATCGTTACGGGATTATGAATCTGAAACGGATTGTTCCGAATATTGTCGCTTGGACAGAGGAAGACGGAGAATCTTTCGCGGAGGCAGGAAAATTATTGATGGCGGTGATAAACCAATGGAAGATGTATGCCGGGCATGTTACGGCTAACGTGGGAGGTATTTATATTAATAACCCGGTGAAGGGAAGTCCGGAGGATCGGTATATCCCGGTGCCGAAAGAGATTCAGAAGGAGAGCGTGAAGTACCTGATTGAAGAGGTGTTTATCGTTCCGGAATGGTTGTTTGGTGCTGAGGTCTGGAAGAAGAGTTACCCGATCCAGATGGGCGTGGAATATTCTCCTTACACGGTTGCACGTGAGTTGCAATACGCTACATTTTACAATCTGTTGAAGGATGAACGTTTGTTGCGAATGTTTGATTCTGAAGCGACTTTAGGCCGGGCAAAGAGTTACACACCGGAAGAGATGTTTGCGGATATTCATAACGTGATATTTGCTAGCAGTAAGGCTGGGCGTAACTTGTCTATCTACGAGCGGATGACACAAAAGAATTTTATCGATGCGATCATCGTTAGTTCGAACAGGGCTGTGGAGAAAACGACCAAGAAAGCGTTGCATCATTCGAACGCATGTTGTTTTGCTTCTAAAGCTCCCGAATTTACGATTGAGCCTAGAGAAGAGGTTCAATTGAGGGTCTTACACTTCTCTTCCATGGGTAGAGTTTCCGAGGCTGTATCGGTGAAGAGAGGCGAATTGTTGAAAATTTTAAAATTAGCGGAAAATAAACGAAACACGGGTAATGTAGAAACTCGTAATCATTACGAGGATTTGATTATCCGGATTAAAGAGGCGTTGAATATGAGATGATTTTACACCTTATAACATACAAATTAAATAAGTTAGCATGAAGAAAAGTTTATTATTGATTGCGTTATTATGTCCGCTTTGGCTGTTTGCCCAGAGCGAGAGCGACTATCGTACGATCAAAGGAGTCGTGATGGACTCCGTGACGAACGAGACTTTGATTGGAGCTACGGTAATGATTGACCCGGATGCGGCAGAGGCTAAGAATCTCGGCCCGAAGGGAACGATTACTGATTTTGACGGAAAGTTTGAATTGAAAGTGCCGAAAGCGGTGAAATATGTGGTGGTTAGTTTTGTCGGTTATAAAAATGCGAAACTGGACGTGACGAAGACCACGGAATTTAAGGTTATGTTACAACCGGATCAGGAGCAGTTGACCGAGGTGGTGGTGACGGGTTACCAACAGATTGAGAAACGCAAAGTTACTTCAGCAATCCAGACTGTAAAAATGGATGATATTAAGCGAATTGGTGTTGCTAGTATTGATCAATTATTGGAAGGTCAAGTGGCAGGTATGACATCTATTCCTACGAATGGCGCTCCGGGAGCCCCGAACAAAATGCGTATTCGTAGTACGGTTTCCCTGACGGGAAGTACTGATCCTCTTTGGGTGTTGGATGGGATGATTTTGGAAGGGAATGATATTCCGGCAAATTTCAGTGATAAGGATAATATTGATAATCTTTATAATACTTCTATTGCAGGAGTGAATCCAGCGGATATAGAGGATATTACTATTTTGAAAGATGCTGCGGCAACGGCAATTTACGGGGCTCGTGCAGCCAATGGTGTTATTGTTGTAACCACTAAAAAAGGGAAAGCGGGAAAGATGCGTGTAAATGCATCCGGTTCTGTTTTTTATACGTTAAAGCCAGATTTAGATAAGTTGAATTTGATGAATGCTTCTGAGAAGGTAGATTTTGAGTTGGGGCTTGCTACCCAAAAAGATTTAACCTACCGGAGTGACTATGGAAGTGTTGCCCGTATTTTAAATAAATATGGACAGCTGGAAACATTGCAAAATAATGGCTTCGATGCTATTTCTATGGAGGCACAAAATGAAATCAATAAGTTGAGAAAGTCTGGTGTAGATTGGGGAGATGAAGTGTATCGTAACGCATTGAATCAACAGTATAATTTGAGTATATCAGGTGGAGGAGAGTTAGCAAATTATTATTTTTCTGCAGGATATTATAATGAAGAAGGAACCACTCGGGGAACTGGGTTCGAACGTTATAATATGACCATGAAGACGGATTTCAATTTGCTTGAAAATTTGAATGTTGGAGTGTCATTATTCTTGACGGACAGTAAACGTAAAAGCTATGTAACGGATACGGAGGCGTTTACAAATCCATCTAATTATACCAGAATGGTGAATCCATACTTGGAGGTGAAAGATGAGAACGGAGATTATATATATGATCCGGATATTTTGGACAATGATGGACGGAATTTAGAATTCAATTTTATAGAGGAAATGAAGAATACAAGTTATTCTTTGAAAAACAGATCTATAAAACCCATGATTACTTTGGACTATAAAGTTACTTCTTGGTTAAGGTTATTCTCTCAATTTTCAATGCAATTAGAAAATTCGAAAACGGAGAAAATAGCTAATAAAAACTCTTACTTTGTTCGGAAATATAAAGAAAAGTCCAAGTATACCTATCGGCCTTCAGATGGCTCTCCGAGTGAAACAAGATATTTTTTGCCTGATGGTGGAGTTATACAGTATTGGGACAATGACATGACTCAATATCAATGGAAATTGCAGGGAGAGTTTGCAAAATACTTTGGAGAGTTTCATTCTGTAAATGTGATGGCAGGTTTGGAAATGCGTGGAAATAAGACTACTAATGTTCATACGAAGGGATTTGGTTATGATCCTAATTCCTTAACTACGGAGACATTAGTTATTCCAGATAATACAAATTTTCAGAATGATGCGAATTTTGAACAATATAGTAAATCGTTCACGGAAGATAGATTTTTGTCATATTATATGACAGCATCTTATACCTATGATAATCGATATACCATGTTTGGGAGTTTACGTTATGACGGGTCCAATATGTTTGGGGTTGAACGGAAATATAAATATCTTCCGATATGGTCTATATCAGCAGCTTGGAATGCGGATAGAGAGGATTTCTTGCAAAATGCTGATTGGTTGACTAATCTGAAATTGCGTATTTCCTATGGAATTCAAGGAAATGTAGACAAGAACACTTCTCCTTTAGTAGTGGGAGAATGGGGAAACACTTCTGTATTACCGGGAGGTAGTGAGCCAAATATTGGAGTAACGAATCCTCCAAATCCATATTTGCGTTGGGAAAAAACAACAAACTGGAATGTGGGACTTGACATGGGTGTATTGAATAATCGTATCACGTTCTCTGTTGATGCTTATCACCGAGTTAGTTCTGATCTGATTGGAACCAGAGCTTTGCCGGGAGAGAATGGTTTTGACTATGCACCGATGAACTGGGCAAAAGTAACTAATAAAGGAGTTGAGTTCTCGTTATCAACGGTAAATGTTAAGACAAAAGACTTCCGTTGGGTGATGGATTTTAACATCGCTCATAACAAGAGTAAAATTAATAGTATAGAGACTCCAGATAATTCTTATCTGCCTTCCGGAGAAGGTTATTCTATCGGAGCACTCTTTGCATTAAAAACTGCAGGATTAGATGAGAATGGAATACCGATGTTTTGGAAGGACGGGCAGAAAGTATCATTCAGTGATTTTTATGGTTTGGAAGTGAACCATGACCTGTTTGGAGATGCTACTTTAAGTAGTAAATTATCCAATCAAGAGTATCGGGATTTGTTCACTTACGTGGGAACGAGTGAGCCAAAATTTACAGGAGGCTTGATTAATCGTTTTTATTATAAAAATTTTGATTTAACAATATCAGGTAGTTTTATCATAGATCAGACGGTTCAAGAAACACCCTTCTATGATCCTTCTCAAACTTCTCCGGGACAGAATTATTCCAAGAGAATGTTTGATGTTTGGTCTTCCTCCAATCCTAATGGGAAATATCCGGCATTGTTAGGTAAAACAATGGAAGACGGTAGTTTGAATATGGCTCAACAGTGGATTAGCTTGAAAGATCCGGGAAATTCATTTAGAAATTATGACATATGGTTTAAACAGATGAGTTATTTCCGAGTGAATAGTATCAGATTAGGCTATACTCTGCCTAGTGACATTGCGAAAAAATTACGATTGGCAAGTATGCGTGTAAGTTTGGAAACTCGTAATCCTTTTGTTATTGGAACTTCTTATAAAGGATACTTTGATCCGGAAACCTATGGAAGTATTTATGCTCAACCACTGGCAAAAACCTTTTCTTGTGGTTTAGACTTAACCTTTTAAAACTTGAAGATTATGAAGTTAATACATTATATAGTAATGATGACTGTGTTGTTTACATCTTGTAATTATTTGGATGTAGAACCAGTTGGAAAGGTAATTCCAGATGAAGTATCGGAATATCGGGCTCTATTGACAACGGCTTACAGTCGTTTTCCACAACATAAGAAATTACTGACAGTACGTGGGGATGAAGTGGGACCGGGAATGATTTCAATCACTTATGATGCATGGATTGATATTGTAACTTGGAATGACGAATCTCCTGATCCGGTAACTTATACATTCCCATGGACTCAAATGTACAATGTTATATTCTATGCTAACAGTGTTATTGAGGATGTTATGGATGCAGGGATTGATGATCGGACCGAGACTCGGGAACAATTGAAAGGAGAAGCTTTGTTATTACGGGCTTATGCTCATTTTGAATTATTGAATTTGTATGCTAAGCCATACGATGCCGCAACGGCTACTTCTGAAAGAGGTGTTCCACTTTATCTGACAATTGATATTAATCAGGAGTTTAAGCCTGTTTCAATAGAGAAAGTATACGAGCAAATCTTGTCAGATATAGAAGAGGGTGAGAAGTTAATGACTGTTGAGGAACAACCGGCCGAAACTCGTTATCGTTTTTCAAAGAAATCGGCTAAAGCATTAGAGGCAAGAGTACGTTTGTATCGAGGAGAGTGGGATAAGGCTTTAGCAGCAGCAAAGGAAATATTACCTTCTTGTTCTTTGGAAGACTTGACCGTAGATGGTTTTTCTGCTCCTTATTTGTATACCTCAAAGGAATCTATTCTTGCTTTAGAACAAACGGGTAATACAGAGATCACGGATGATATGGAGATGTTGTCTAATATTATGGATAAATATAATCAAAGTGAGGATTTACGAGTGAATTTGTATTATCGCGATGGGAGTGGCCCGAATAAATGCTATGATGCAAGTATGAAGATTACTTTCCGTAGTGCAGAGATCTACCTTATTGCAGCAGAAGCAGCAGCTCATATAAAAGAGAGTGTACCTGAGGCAAAGTCATACTTGAAAACATTGATTAAGACTCGTTTGTCGGCTAGCTATTATGCAGAACGTGAAGGAGAGATTGACGCAATGAGTCAAGATGAGTTAATTGCAGAAATTGCAGATGAAAGAGCTAGAGAGTTAGCGTTGGAAGGACATAGATGGTATGATTTACGTAGAACAACTCGACCTGAAATTGTAAAAACGTACTGGAATAAGAATTTTGAACAGGAGACTGTGACTTTACCTGCGAATAGTGCCAAATATACGTTGCCCTTCCCAACAGAGGCTATAACGAATAATCCGAACCTAAATGAGTGGGAAAAATAGTTATGTGGATTTATTTGAAATATAATCAAGGATAATTTGTATGTTACTAGGTTGATCTAGTAGTTGGAAGGCCGTGGGGGTGGTTCCCCACGGCTACTTTATTGTTTCATGAATTATTTTCGTTATTTTTGTGAATACTGAAATGATGGATGAAAGAATCCGGAGAAAGTATTGATAAAAATAGCCTATGAATGCAATTATAATTGAAGATGAATATCTTGCAGCGGCAGAGTTGGAACGATTGTTGGGAGAGGTAGCCCCGGAGATCACGATATTGACGAAACTGGATTCGGTGAGTGGGAGCGTGAAATGGCTGAAGAAGAATAAGGCCGATGTGATTTTTATGGATATTCATCTGGGGGACGGGCAGAGCTTTGATATTTTCGAACAGGTGGAGATCACGGTACCGGTTATTTTTATCACGGCTTATGATGAATATGCACTCAAGGCATTCAAATATCAGGGGATTGATTATATATTAAAGCCTTTTGATAAAGAGGAATTACAGCAAGCATTGAATAAGTTGGAATCGCTTTCCCCGGTAAATGCTCCTTTCCCCGTGGCATCGTTGACCGTGTATCAGGAGCGTTTTCTGGTTACCGTGGGGACGAAGATGAAATCCGTGACGGTGGGGGATGTTGCCTATTTCATGGCGGACGGAAAGTATCTGGTACTTTTCACCCGTGACGGGCAAAATTATATTTTGGATCAAACGATCAGTGGTATAGAGACGAAATTGAATCCGGCACAGTTTTTCAAGATCAATAGGAAATTTATAATCAGCTATAATTCGATCAAGGAAATGGTGAAATACTCCAATAGTAGGATCAAAATCGTACTAACCCCGGCACCTCCTGTTGGAATTGAGGCAATCGTGAGTTCCGAAAGGATTCAAGAGTTTAAGCAATGGCTGAATCAATGAAGTAAAACTTATTTAGAATAAAAGTCTGATAAAAAAGCCGAAATCAGCCAAGCGAGGACAACTGATTGATAATGTGAGGTTAATATCCTTTGTTTGTCTGCTTCTTGCGCCATCGCTCATAACCTCTTGTAACTCAAAGTAAACTAATTTTGTAATCTGTAAAAACTTTGAGTTATGGCGCAGCGTAGCACATTCAAAATTCTGTTCTATTTGAAACGGAACAACATTAAGCCAGACGGAACAGTTCCGTTAATGGGAAGAATCACGATTGACAAAACAATCAATCAATTCAGTTGTAAAATGACCATACCGCCCAACCTTTGGGACACCAAAGCGGGACGGCTGACAGGCAAAAGTACCTTAGCAGTAAAAACAAACATTGCCTTAGACAAAATCCAAGTGGATATTAACCGCCACTATCAGGAAGTAATGCAGACTGACGGTTTTGTTACTGCCGATAAAGTAAAGAACGCTTATCTGGGATTAGGTGTAAAACAAGACACGTTCCTAACCTTGTTTGCTAAACACAACCAAGAGTTTTCCCGAAAGGTAGGATATAACAGAGCAAAAGGCACATATGCAAAATATTGTCTTTTATATCGTCATATAGAAAGTTATATCAAGCAGGAGTATAAGTGAGATGATATTTTTCTTAAAGAGCTGGATCTCGCTTTTATTAATGGCTTTGAACATTATTTGAGAACGGAAAGGGAGTTGTTCAACTAATACGATATGGTCATACATGATAGGTGTAAAGCATATTGTTTCTATTGCTCGCAATTCGGGACAGTTAGCTATTAATCCTTTTGCGGGTTATCTGATAAGTCCTGAAACCAAAGACAGGGGATTTCTGGACAAGGAAGAAATAAACTTGCTTGTCAATGCCAAGATGAAGAACGCCCAATATGAATTGGTAAGGGATTTGTTTGTTTTTTCAATTTTTACGGGGTTAAGTTATTCAGATGTAAAGAACTTGACGAAAAACCACCTTAAAACCTCGTTTTCATAAATTAGAATCTCTCGAAAAGCAGATTACCGAGAGGATATAATATAGGGCAGACCGAAAGGTCTGCTTTGTTTTTACGCTCTATATTGAAACCATAACATCAGATGCTATGATTCTTTCTATATTCCGTCAGCGACATACCTGTATGCCGCCGGAAGAAACGCCCCATGTACGACGTGTCCTCAAAATTCAACTGTTCAGCAATCATTTTCACAGGAAGGCTTGTAGTTTCCGCCAGTTTCTTTAGCTCCAGTATAACGTAAGCATCAATGATTTCCTTCGGAGATTCTTTCATATATTTTATCGTTATCGTCGAAAGATAATAAGGAGTGATGCATAATTCTCCGGCATAATAAGCCACATTACGATGTTTAGAAGCGTATTTGGCAACTAAATAAAAGAACTCTTGGAGTATTTTTTCACCACTCCCCACAAGTACCCTTTCGGGATTATCTTCTATCTTTTGTAGTTCGTAATGGATGGTCAGGTATAGACTTTCCAGATAATTCCTCATGATTGTACGGCTGTGTGGGTGAATATTCTCCTTTTCAAACCACTCCACCTGCTCTTGCCATGCCGACAACGTCCGGGCTTGTTCCGGATTGGTTTGCAATACCGGGTAAAGGTATAAGAGGTCGAAGAAAGTGATAGGCAGATTGTAGCTAACTTCACTCTCAAAAGGTTGGGACATCATACAGTAAAATACCGAAAAGTCTTCGGATACCCTTAAGAAAATAGCTATCATATCTAAGGAGAGGATCAGTATATCGTCTTTCCGGAAGAGATAGTTTTTGAAATAAATATTCACTACTGCCTGCCCGCTCCGGCATATAAACACTACGCTGCTATCGGCCAAATTCAGAGGACGATGAAGCATATTCTTCATGGTGGCCATGCCTGTTACATAGTATTTCTTTTCTTTCCGGAATGTAGGTTCTAATTGTATCATAGCCTGAAAATTGTAGCGTAAAAATAACATATTTCATTCATAAAACGATAGATACTTTCGAAAAGTACCCAAACTGTCGGCTTTATATACAGTATGCAAAAAGAGTATGTCCCTAATTTTGCAGACTAAAATAAATCTAATTTCTAATTCAATTACAAATAATAGTTTATGGTAAAAAGTATTTTCTCATTAGCGCTATGTTCTCTCATGTTTATGACAGCATGCAAGCAGCAGGAGATTCCCGAAGAGCAGGTGGAATTTGCAACAACAGAAGTCAAAGTATCGGATGCAGAGATAAACGAATCTTATTCGGCCTCTATACGGGGACAGCAGGATGTGGAAATCTATCCGCAGGTATCCGGCACTATTTCCCAACTTAGAGTACAGGAAGGACAAAAAGTGCAGAAAGGAGAAGTACTCTTTGTCATAGATCAGGTTCCTTATCTGGCTGCCGTACAGACTGCAAACGCTAATGTCAATGCGGCTCAGGCCGAAGTTGAAACAGCTAAACTGCTTTACGACAGCAAGAAAATCCTTTTTGCCGAGAATGTAGTTTCCGAATTTGACCTGTCCACAGCAAAAAACAGTTTGGCAGTAGCAGAAGCTGCATTGGAGCAGGCAAAGGCACAGTTAACGGACGCAAAAAACAGCCTCTCCTACACAGAGATTAAAAGCCCGTCGGACGGCGTGGTCGGAACATTGCCCTACCGCTTGGGGGCGCTGGTCGATCCCTCGATGCCGCTACCACTGACGACCATATCCGACAATGCCCGGATGTTTGTCTATTTCTCCATGACGGAAAATCAAATCCGCTCTTTCATAAACCAACACGGTTCGCTTGAAGAAACCATCCGTTTGATGCCTCCGGTCAGGTTGCGACTGAACGACGGCTCTGTTTATGATACGGAGGGCAAAATAGAAAGTATAAGCGGAGTTATCAATCCGCAAACGGGAACGTTGTCCGTCAGAAGCGTTTTTCCGAACGAGAAGCGGGTGTTGTTCAGCGGAGGCGTGGGCAACGTGATCATTACACACGAGATCAACAATACGATAATCATTCCCCAGTCGGCCACTTATGAAGTGCAGGATAAGATTTTCGCTTATGCTGTGAAAGAGGGTAAGGTCACATCCAGATCGCTGGTTGTGGAAAAACTGAACGACGGGAACAACTATATCGTCAAAGCAGGGTTAGCTCCGGGCGATGTAATCGTTACGGAGGGTATTGGATTGTTGCGCGACGGCATGGAAATTACGGTAAAAGAGAATATTCAATAACAAAATCAAATTGACAATAGTATATGAATTTAAAATATTTCATTGACCGCCCCGTCCTTTCGGCAGTCATTTCAATAACCATTGTATTAATGGGGTTGGTGGCAATATTCTCCTTGCCTGTCGAACAATATCCCGATATTGCTCCCCCTACCATAAGCATATCCGCCTACTATCCGGGGGCAAGTGCGGAGACGGCTCAGAAGGCCGTTGTAGTACCGCTCGAAGAAGCTATCAACGGCGTCGAGAATATGAACTACATTACATCTACGGCTGCTAATGGCGGAGACGTTTTTATTACCGTTTATTTCAAACAGGGAACCGATGCGGATATGGCCGCCGTGAATGTGCAAAACCGGGTTTCCACTGCATTAGGCGTGCTTCCGTCCGAAGTAGTACAGATCGGAGTTACTACCACGAAACAGCAAAACTCCGAGTTGAAAACAATTGCCCTGTACAGTCCCGACGATTCGTATGATATGCAATTCCTCAACAACTACATGAAAATCAATGTGGAGCCTCGCGTCAAACGAATTGCAGGCGTTGGAAAGACCGAAGTGTTGGGGTCGAATTACAGTATGCGTATCTGGTTGAAGCCGGATGTAATGGCACAATACAAACTGATTCCGTCAGACATTACCTCTGTCTTGCAGCAACAAAATATAGAAGCTGCAACAGGTGCGTTTGGAGAAAACCACCCCAATGCGTTTCAATACACAATGAAATACAGGGGGCGTTATTCAACCCCTGAAGAGTTCGGCAATATCGTAGTCCGTGCATTACCGGGCGGTGAGGTATTGCACCTCCGGGAAGTGGCCGATATCCAATTGGGAGACGAGGCATATAGTTATAAATCAAGAATAAACAGTCATCCGGGTTCTGTAATGATTGTCTATCAGACCGCCGGCTCTAATGCTTCGAGCATTATCCAGGAGATTGACGACGTAATGGATGCAATAGCCGAAGACTTGCCCAAAGGAATAGGGTTTGTTACACTGATCGACACCAACGAATTCCTTTACGCATCTATTGAAGAAGTAATTAAATCCTTACTGTTGGCGATTGTCCTAGTTGTACTTGTGGTATATTTTTTCCTACAGGATATCCGGGCAACGCTGATTCCGACCGTGTCAATTATTGTTTCCATCATTGGTACATTCGCCTTTATGGCCGTAGCCGGATTCAGTATAAACCTGTTGACATTGTTCGCTTTGGTATTGGCAATCGGAACGGTAGTAGATGATGCCATTGTGGTGGTAGAAGCCGTACAAGCCCGTTTTGATGCCGGATATAGGTCTTCGCATAAGGCTGCAAGCGATGCCATGAAAGGAATTGCTTCGGCTATATTTACTTCCACCCTTATATTTATGGCCGTATTTATTCCCGTGTCGATGATGGGAGGAACTTCGGGGGCGTTCTACACCCAGTTCGGGATAACGATGGCCGTAGCGGTCGGCATTTCGGCTATCAATGCCTTTACACTTTCACCCGCCCTTTGCGCCTTGCTGATGAAACCATATAAAGACGAAAACGGCAATGAGAAAAACAACTTCGCGGCGCGTTTCCGCAAAGCATTTAATGCTTCGTTCACTGTCATATCAGGTAAATATACACGTGGAGTATTGTTATTCATTAAAAAGCGGTGGCTGATGTGGGGAACACTTGCCGTTTCGCTGGTGCTGTTGGTGTATTTTATGCGGACAACTCCTACCGGACTTATACCGGATGAAGACACCGGAACCATTATGGTGAGCCTGAACACCCCTTCAGGTACATCGTTGCACCGCACATCAGAAATCATGGACCAACTGGAAGAAAACTTTAAACAAATGCCCGAAATCGAATACTGCGCCGCCATACCCGGATTCTCCTTTACCGGCTCAGGACCTTCATACGGTATGTTTATGATTTCCCTCAAAGATTGGGGAGAACGCGAGAAATCCATCGTGGAAACGATCTACGAGATTTACTATGCCGCCGCGGATATTCCCGATGCGCAGATATTCGCCACCACACCGCCAATGATTGCCGGATACGGCATGAGCAACGGCTTTGACCTCTATGTTCAGGACAAAGCGGGAGGCAATGTAGAGAAGTTCAAGGAAGTAGCCGATGCGTTTATCGGCGAACTGAACAAGCGCCCTGAAATAGAAGGCATATATTCGCAGTTTGCCGTAGATTTTCCACAATATATGGTAGATGTAGATGCCGCCAAATGCGAACAGGCAGGCGTTACTCCGGCGGAAGTACTGGCGACTTTGGCCGACTATTACGGCGGAGGCTATATTTCTAATTTCAACCGTTTCTCCAAACTATACAGGGTAATGATACAGGCAAGCCCGGAATACCGTGTTACGCCCGAATCGCTCGACCGCATCTATGTGAGGGTCGGCGAAGATATGGCTCCCCTCAGCCAGTTTGTAACACTAACCAAGACCTACGGGCCGCAAGGCTTAGACCGTTTCAATCTCTATAACTCCATCACACTTAATGGATCAGCCGCAATTGGTTACAGTTCGGGCGATGCCCTGCATGCGATTGAGGAGACAGCCCAGAAATTCCTTCCGAGAAATTATGGTTACGAATTTGGGGGCATATCGAGGGAAGAAAGCGGCACGAAGAACAATACAATCATCATTTTCGCTCTTTGCCTTGTATTGGTATATCTTATATTGAGCGCGTTGTATGAAAGCTTTTGGCTACCGCTGGCCATTGTTATATCCATTCCCTGCGGGCTTATGGGGAGTTTCTTTTTTGCTTGGCTCATTGGACTGGAAAACAATATCTATATGCAGACCGGATTGATAATGCTTATCGGTTTGCTCGCTAAAACAGCCATTCTTCTCACTGAATATGCTACCACGCGGCGACAGTCGGGGATGGGGTTGGTATCATCCGCCCTCAATGCGGCGAAAGTCCGCTTACGTCCCATTCTTATGACCGCTTTAACGATGATTTTTGGTCTGCTCCCGCTTTTATTCGCAACAGGTGTCGGTGCATACGGATCGTTCTCTCTGGCTACCGGAGCGGTCGGAGGTATGTTGGTCGGTACGGTCGTAATCCTGTTCCTTGTACCGGGGTTGTTCGTTGTATTCCAATATATACAGGAGAAATTCAAACCGATAGAAGTAACTACGAAAAACGATAAGTTATGAAACATATATTAATTATTATCCTTACAGCATTCCTGTTTACGGGCTGCGGAGTTTACAAACGATATTCGCGTCCCGAAATGAATACATCCGGCCTGTATGGAAGCGCCGAGACAGCCGACACGACCACGATTGCCTCACTAAGCTGGAAAGAACTCTTTGCCGATCCGTTACTGCAATCACTCATCGAAGAAGGACTGCAAAATAATACGGACTTAAAAATAGCCCGGCTCCGGGTAGAAGAAGCCGAAGCATCATTGTTTGCCGCAAAGCTGGCCTATCTCCCTTTGCTATCGTTGGAACCACAGGGAAATATAAGCAGTTTCGACGGCAGTAAAGTATCAAAGACCTATAACCTTGCTGCCACGGCCAGTTGGGAGGTGGATATTTTTGGCAGAATAACCAATGCCAAACGGGGCGCAAAGGCTTATCATGAGCAAAGCAAAGCCTACGAACAGGCCGTGCAAACCACACTCGTTGCCACGATAGCCAACCTCTATTACTCGCTTCTCATGCTCGATGAGCAACGGGAGATCAGCCAAAAAACAACAGAGAGCCTGCGGCGCAACGTGGAGGTTCTGACTGTGCTGAAAAGAGCAGGACAGGCTAATGCCGCCCATGTAGCGCAAGCCGAAGCCAACCTGCTATCGGTCGAAGCATCCCTGCTGACGTTCCGGAAAGAAACGAACGAACTGGAAAACGCTTTGTCAAAATTATTAGGCAGAGTGCCGGAAGCCGCACAAAGAGGCCGCTTGCTGTCACAGAATTTCCCCGACCAGCTTGCGGTAGGAGTTCCTATCCAGTTGTTAAGCAACCGTCCGGACGTCCGCCATGCCGAATATACGCTTGCACAAGCATTTTATGCGACCAACGAAGCCCGTTCCGCCTTTTATCCGAGTATTGTATTGGGAGGCTCGGCAGGATGGACGAACAGCGTAGGTGAAATGATTATCAATCCGGGCAAATGGCTGTTAAGCGCCGTCGGTTCATTGGTGCAGCCTGTTTTCAATCAAGGAGCAAATACCGCCCGCTTGAGAATCTCGAAGGCGCAGCAGGAACAAGCCCTTTTGTCTTTTCGGCAAATGCTGTTCGATGCGGGAGTAGAAGTAAACAATGCCCTCTGTCAATGGCAAACCGCCCGGCAGAAACAGGAATTGAACAAAGCGCAAATCCAAACCCTCCAATCGGCAGTAAGAAGCACGCAGCTTCTTATGCAGCACGGAGATACCAACTATCTGGAAGTATTAATAGCGCAGCAAACGCTTTTGCAAGCCGAATTAGTGAACGCTTCGGATAAATTTGAAGAGATACAGGGGGTTATCAATCTGTATCATGCACTTGGGGGAGGACAATTTTAATAATTGGAGGATGTGCGATTGTAAAAAGGCAATAAAATACTATCTCCAAAGAGTAGTATTTTATACTAACCTAAAGACGTGCCAAAAGTTTCTTTTGACACGTCTCCCTATTGATTACCTAGTTGTTTAATCTGTTTAATTTCCCATAAAGACGATACCTACACTGATCGTGAAGTTTTGCATGGCTTCCACTTTCCCAGATTTGGTTCCGTAGGTGTATTTAGCCCCGATGTTGAATGCAAATTGGTCATTGACGGGGATAATGGTACCTATTTCGGGTGCGAAAGCAAATTGCCATCTTGCGTTCGTGGCAGTGAATTGTCCTAGATCGGTTTTTAGTTCTGTCCAACTGGTACCTAATCCGAGTCCTAGGTAAGGTCTGAACGTGGTGTTCTGATCTGTCAGCCAGTAACGTCCCATCACCATGATGGGTACCGTGTTGATGTAGCGGTATTGATAACCGGTGATCGTGTGTATATCTTTACTGCCTTTGAATAGGAAGTCTCCCGTTAATTTACCTTTGTCCTTGTAGAACGTGTTCCAACCGATCATACCCCCGATAGAGAATTTCTCGTTTAGGAAATGATGGTATTCAAGATCCATACCCCGGAAACTCATTTTGCCGGCATAGTCATTCATTTTTCCAAGTGGAACAGACATCTGGTAGTTTAAGTTCAGCATTTGTCCTTTTACTAATGGGCTAAGCCCGAATAGTATGAGCGATATAATTAATAACTTTCTCATAATCGTTTAAATTTAAAATTGACAATTAATGATCTATCCTACTATTTTTTCAAGTACGGTGACTGGATGAAACACTGGTCAATCGTCGATTCCATTCTGTCAATAATAGATTGTTTTGATCCTTGTAACAAACCGTCGGCGATACCGCTCCAGAGTACAGGAACTTTCTTGGTTGAGCTGGCTTCTTGGTTGGTTGCGATCATGTCAATCACGATGGAACCACTTCTGTAAGAGTATACCGTTACCGGGTACCACGGGTATGAAGGACCCCAGCCCGGACCCCATGTCGGACCCCAGATCCAGTTCCAGCCCGGATACCAACCCCAGTAGTTATACCAGTAGTCAGAGCCATAATAGTAGTTCACGTTAGAGAAAGCTGATACGGTGACAATGAAACTCGGTTGTTGATCCTCCTCGCTAGTCGGTTCGATGTACGAGTATCCGAGTTGGGTAAAATTGTCTTTTACCAGTTGTAAGATTTGGGCGTCGAACTCGTGGTTCGGAGTTTCTCCTTTTGCCACGAAATAAACAATAGTGTCGGGGAGCGAGAATGTGGTGTACTTGGTGAAGTCCGCATTTTTGTCATAATTCGTTATGGCAACGTCCATCTCCTCCACGTTGTCAGCGCCTCCGGGATAGCATGATACCAGAAACTGTGCAAACAGCCCGATGAATGATAAAAATAATAAACGTTTCATACTGTGTTAGTTTTAGTTTAACAATTGTTGCTAATATATTTATCTACAACGAGATAATCATTACAAGCGATGAATGTCAAGTTTTGCTCACTTGTGAGGTTGTATACGCCGACTTGAACGATAGGTTTCAGCTACACGATTATTTTTTTCGTGAACCTGTTCTGGGCTAATTCGGTAGTATGAATTTTTAGAGGCTATTCGGGTTCCGTGCTTAGGATAAGGCGGTAGTTGTGATCTTTGGCGATATTCATCACTTTCACGATTTGTTCCAGGGGAACAGATTTATCCGCTTGAAGGGAGATACACGGATCTTCCAATTCCCGCAGTTCTTCCACGAGCCGGCGCTCCAGCATGGAGAAAGGGATTACTTTTTCGTTTAGGTAGAACGTGTAGTTTTTGTCGATAGACACGACCGTGACAGGTTTGTCCGAAGTTTGATTCGTGCTTTTGGGTAATAATAATTTCAATGCGTTGGGATTGATCAACGTCGAGGATATCATGAAGAATAGCAACAATAGGAAGAATATGTCGGTCATGGACGACATGTTGAAATTCGGGTTGATCTTGCTTTTACGTTTTATTGCCATGACGAAATAATTGAAAATTGAGAATTGAAAATTATTTTTTGGGACGGAGGTATTCGATAAGTTCAGAGGAGTAGTGTTCCATGCGGAAAACGATTTTGTCAACACGGGCAACCAAAAAGTTGTAGGCCAATTGACCGATGATTCCGACGATCAACCCGGCCACGGTGGTGATCATGGCGGTGTAGATACCCCGGGAGAGAAGACCTATGTCGATGCTGTTTCCGGCCATGGACATATCGTAAAAAGATTGTACCATCCCGACCACGGTTCCCAAGAATCCGATCATGGGAGCGGTTCCGGCACAAGTGGCTAAGGTTGGAAGACCTCGTTCCAAGTTGGCGACCTCGTAATTGGCCGTGTCTTCCATGGCCTGACGAATTTCTTGCGGGTCTTCGTTGCTTATTTTGATTCCCTTGGCGATAGTGTGTGCCAGTGGCGAGCCTTCTTTGTCACATTCTTCGAGCGCGGCACGTGTGTTTCCGGTTTTCAAGGTTTCTTGTATTTTTTCCATGAAAGGGACATCCGTTAGCCCTGTTTTACGGATAAGCCAGAATCTTTCGCAAGCAATGTAGATAATGATAACAGACAATATAAATATGGGGATCATCAACCAGCCGCCCATTACGACCATATCCCATAGATTCATTCCAGCGTTGTTCGCGGGTGCAGTTTGCACTGCCAGTATAAAAGTTTTAATCATACTCGTTTTTTATAGTCGTGCGAAGATAATGTGGTTTTTACGAATTCACAAATTCGAGGGGAGAAAGTTTGTAAAGTCTATAAAGTTCATAAGGTTTGTAAAGTTAATAGAGGCCTTCGAACAATGTTTAGCGGCAGCTCTAGCTGCCATCGACAAAGCTACCGCTAAAGTTAACGGATGTTATGAACTTTTAGAACCGAAGGTTCAACTTTATAACTTTACAAACTAGAGGTGTGCCAAAAGTCTTTTGACACACCTCTTGCATTATCGGGATCTGATTTCCTTTCTCATGAAAGAACCATACGAGAGTGCGAAACAGATGACGGTGGCGGCAATCAGTCCCGTGAGTTGTGGCCAGACAACCATTAAACTTTGTCCCAGTGGTAGCGGGCTGGGGATTGCCCCATGAACCTGTTCCATGGTCAAGGGACCCAAGCTACGAACCGAGGGCATCAGTAGTGTTGTGGTTGCCTCGTTGAAGAGCATGCTTGGGGCAAAACGCAATAGGTTGAGCATGAATTTCTGGTAACTGATGACTTGGTAGGCGCTAGCCATGGCCGAGGGGCTGATGGCTTTACCGACCAAGTTGATAATCATGTTGTAAAAGACGCTGAAGAATAACCATACGGCCACGCATGCCAAAGCCGAGGTGGCGGCCTGTTTGAACTTTATCGAGAAGAAAATGGATAAGTTCAGCCAGAAGGCCACGTAAATAATACTAACCACTACAAAGGCTATAATACGCAAAAACTCTTCCGCTGTCGGCGGTATTCCTATCGCTATTAGCCCGAATCCCATAACCAGAAGTGCAAGGGCTAGTAACATGCTCCCGATGACGATCAAGGCTCCCACGAATTTGGCGTTGATCAGGTAATCCCGGTGAATGGGTTGGGACAGGATGCGACTAAGCGTTCCTTTACTTTGTTCGGAATTGATGGCATCAAACCCGAGCGCGATGCCCAATAACGGCCCGAGAAAGTTAATGAAGATCACGAACGAGGGCAGGGTGCCGTCGGATACGGTGAATAGTTTCAAAAACAAGAATGAACCGTCGGGATCATTGGGTTTGATGGCTGCCCCGATATTGGTTAATGCCGTGTAGAGGGAACCCATGCAAGTCAGCGCGATAATGGCTATCAGGATGATGAATTTCCAGCTTCTGACATGGTCGGCCACTTCTTTACGGACAATTACCCAGAACGGACTTTGTATTTTATTCATGGCTTTTTCCTCCTCCGAAATAACGGTTATACATATTTTCGAGCCCGTGTTCCTCGTTTTGTAACTCGTTGACGTTGACCTCTGCCAAGAGTTTACCTCCCCCGAACAGGCCTACCCGGTCGCAGATTTGCTGAACTTGATCCAGATGATGGGAAGAGAATAGTACGGTCAGCCCGTTTTCTTCTCTTAATTGCCGGATCAAATCCATGAATTCCTGAACCCCTGCCGGGTCAATACCGGATGTCGGTTCGTCAAGGATAATCACTTCCGGTTGCTTGATCAGCACATCCGCCAGTCCGAGACGTTGGCGCATACCCCGGGAGTATTTCCCGGCTTTCTTCTGTGTGTCAACCGGTAGCCCTACCCGTTCGAGTAATTCCTCGGCCTTGTTTCTTGCATCCGCTTCCGGGATCCGGTTCAGGCGGGCCGTGTATAACAGGTTTTCGATACCTGTCATGTCATCATAGAATCCGACGTCTTCCGGCAGGTAACCCACCTTTTCCCGTACTTGTATCGGGTTCCGGGTTGAATTGATCCCGCAGACCTGTACCGTTCCGGAAGTCGGGTCCGTCAATCCGAGCATCATTAGGATTGTCGTGGATTTACCGGCCCCGTTCGGGCCGAGAATCCCGAATATTTCCCCTTTTTGGACGGCGAGATTTATGTGGTCAACAGCGGTGAATTTCCCGTACTTTTTCGTCAGTTCATGAAGTTCGATGATAGGCTCGCTCATGATTTACCTCCTTCCATATTTGCGGAACAGGTAGTACACGCATCCCAAGGCGACAAGGATGACCAGTACGCCCATCCAACCCCAGATCATGGGTGTTCTCACCGCGATTCTGAAATCTGCCGAGGAGTTTACTTCCGGAGTTTTGGCCGATATTTTAGTCACGTAGTCTCCCGGAAGAGCTTTTTTGGATGCTTTTACCGTGGCCGTGACGTTAGCGGTTTCACCTGCTTTCAAGCGATTGATTTTTGCCGGTTCGAAGGTTACTTCCCAGTCAACCGGTTTGTTGGCAGATAGCTGGATGTCTTTTAGTTCTGCCGATCCGGTATTCCGGACAATTAAGTCTATATTTTTGTTATCTCCCGCGGTGATCTCGCTGCTGAGCAGGCCACGGGGTGTTGTCAGTTCCATCTGGTAGGTTCCCGTGATCACGACTTCCAGCTCTAGCTCGGCAGAGGTGGTGCTTGTCGTGGCACGTACCGGAATCTTGTAACTTCCGGCTTCAACGTTGGCCGGAGGGTTAATGTCAATCGTGATGTTCTGGGTGGCATTCGGTTCAACTTGGGCCGATGTGGCTTGCTTGTAGTTCGCTTTGAAGACCACGTTCCAACCTCTGGGAGCTTGTGCCATCAGCGCGTAGAGCTGTTGTTCTGCTGTTTGGTTTTTCAGCGTGGCGTTGAAGGTAAACGAGGATTTGGAGTTCCCTTGCATGTTGGGTTGATTCGTGGTAAAATCGGTTTGGTAGGTTCCTTGTTTGGAGACCGTGATCGCGATGGGGAGTTCTCCAAGTCCCTCGGCAACAACCGTGAAACGGTAAGTCCCTTTGTTGACTTTTAGCGGGATGTCCACTTTTAACGAAACGTTCTTTTTGTCGTGGGGTAGGACCGCAAGTTCACTGATGGTCCACGTGCCGGCCTTTAGTTCGTAATTCCAGCCTCGTGGCAGTCCTTTCACGGATAAGTTCACGTTTTTAACTACATCGTAGTTGTTGATAACGTCAATACTGTAGTTTACAGATTCTCCCGGTGGAACAGCGATTTTCGTGTAGGGAGTGTACAGAATCACATTCTTGTCGGATTCCGAGGCCTGCAATTGTATGGGAAGAACACCCATCAGCAGTACCAGTAACAGATTAAAATAATTTGCACGCATTGTCATAAAAATTTTCATTAGATAATTTTGATATGATTTTCAATACGTTTCCAAATATATATACTATCTGTATTACTTATTTTTAAAAGATTTGAAAAAAAATTATTTTGGTTCATAAGGTTCGTAAAGTGACGGGAGGCCTTCGGACAGTATTTAACGATAGCTCAAACTACATAGACAGGGGCTGTCCAAAAATTCAATTTTAAATAACTACCCCCACTAACTCCCCCTGTGTAAGGGGGAGTTGGAGGGGGTAGTTTGTAGATACTGGATAAGACTTTTGGACCCCCTGACTTTATGAACTTTGTAAAACTTATGAACCTCATCATAGTAGCATGATCACGCTAGCTGATAATGTACTGATGCAAATCCAAAGGATGATGCCTAACAGGATCGGTTTGAAACCAACTTGTTTGATGGTATCTTTAGAGAGTCCGGCACCGATGAGGAATAGTGTGAATAACATTCCGACTTTAGCGAATCCCACGATTTGAGTGTAGAGATGTCCCCATTGCGGCGTGTAGGTGGCGATGATCATGGCGACAATGTAGAAGAAAATAAAGTAAGGAATGGATATTTTTGATTTGGTGTTTGTTCCTTTATTATAGAAGAAGGCGGCGATCAATGAAACCGGGATGATCCAAAGCGCCCGGATCAGTTTGGTCGTGGTGGCGATAGCTAAAGCCTCGTTGCTGTACGTTTTGGCCGCACCGACTACGGAACTTGTGTCGTGGATAGCGATAGCACACCAGTATCCGAATTGATGATCGTCCATCTCCAACCAACGTCCGATTATTGGGAAGATGAATAGTGCCACGGCGTTAAGCATGAAAATGGTTCCCATGGCCACGGTGATGTCCTTGTCTTTGGCTTTAATGACAGGAGCCAAGGCGGCAATGGCACTTCCCCCGCAGATGGCGGTTCCCCCGGAAACGAGGAATCCGGTGTCCCGGTTGACTCTTAGTTTGCTGGTAAAGAATAATCCCAAACCGATGGTAACGACAATAGAAAATATGGTGAATAGGATTCCTGTTTTCCCGGCCTCGATGGCTTGTTCCACGTTCATACCGAAACCTAGTCCTACAACGGATATTTGGAGAAGTATATGGGTGATCCGGCTATTGATTGCCAAGAACGGGTGACCGATAGTCAGCGATAAAATTAGACCTAGTAAAAGGGCAAAGCCCGGATCAAGAAATGGTACAAGAAATAAAGCTACGATGAAAAGTACTTCCTTTTGATTTTTGTTCAGTTGAATTTTGCTCATAATCTTTAGTTATTTGTTCGGTGCAAAATTCTCTCAAATATATGAATCTTGGAAATAAGAAATATTCAGATGGTATAACTTTTAGTTATACTTCAATTACCTCTATATTTTATGTTTCGATTTCCGATTCCGGGATTCGCAGAATCTCAGGAGTAGCTCGGCGTAGGGGTCAATGGTACCCTGCTTGTGAATGGCATAGAGCGTGCGGGAGATTTCGAGGTCGTCGATGTCGATGATTTTTAGCAAGCCACAGGCCAGTTCGTCTTGGATGGAAAACACGGAGACCAAGGCGTGGCAATCGGAGTGTTTGAGGTATTGTTTGATTCCCTCGGTACTTCCGATAACGATCTGTTGGTTTAGCTCGTTGATAGACATCCCGGCTGCGGATAGCTGGCGCTGGATAATATTATATGTTCCGGAGCCTTCTTCCCGAACGACGAATCTTAACGTCTTTAGTTGTTCTTTCGTGATCGATTCCGGGGAATCATTTTTGGCTGAGGTAACCAGGACGATTTCATCTTTTAGAAAAGGGATGTAGTGAATGTCCGTTTGCGAGGGAACACCTTCGATGAAGGCGAGTTGAATGTTTTTATCTAGTAATTCCTGTTCGATCTGGTAGGTGTTACCGCTGATCAGGTTTATTTCGATATAGGGATGAGTTTCCCGGAAACGGGCCAAGTATTCGGGTAAAATGTACTGGGATAGCGTGGTACTGGCCCCGATGTGTAAAGTCCCGGAGAACTCTTTTTTCATGTGCTGCAGGTTGAAGGTGATGATGCGTTCCCATTCAATCAGTTCTTCGCTTTGTTCCAAGAGGTATTTCCCGGCAGGGGTAAGCATCAACCGCCCTTTCTCACGATCAAAAAGAGTGATCCTCAATCCCTTTTCCAGTTCCTTGATACTTTTGGAAATGGCCGGCTGGGAAAGTCGTAATATCTCGGCAGCTTTTGTCGTGTTCAAATGCTTTGCCGTGTGATAAAAGATCGTGAGTTTATGGTCTAGCATCTTGTTTACTTTTAATTCTGAACAAAGGTAGAGAAAAATGGTCAATTTATTGCTTTAAAGTACACGTTCCTTTGCATCGTGGCTATTTTGACGTCATTATTGGTAAAAAGATAGTAATAATCATGTAATAATCTGATATAAGCCTTTGAGGGGAGTTCATTCGCACTTGTAGTTCTATTGACAATGGGCGATGAAAGGGCGATGAAAGGGTGTGAGATGGGAGAGAGGAGATTATTACGGTGGCTTTTGTATGTTTTTATGGAGAATATATAGTGTTAAATGGCTAATTTTTTTCTTGAAAAATATTATTTGTTTTTTGTAAAGAATTTTTGGGTAGGAAAAGGGGGTAATTTGTTGTTTATTAGTATGCTGTAAAGATCGAAAAACGATCGTTTAATGATATTAACAAAGCAGATCTGTTAAATTGATAACCTAAAAGTGTAAATATCTAATTACAAGAATCCAAAAAAAATTGACAAATAGATGGTGATATTTAAAATTGATGTATATTTGCAGCGCATTAAACGATCGTTTTTTAATTTGAATGAATCGTTCGTGCAGACAGCTTTCATGCATTGTTGCTGTGTAGAGTGAAGTGCGTGGAACACATGGCCGTAAATCAGGACCCGTGACAGGGTTAGTGCGCGAAGCGCGTCCGGGCGGTTCGTGTGTCCGGGGATTACAGAGACAAAGAAAATCATCGTTCGCTAGAAAATAGGGAAAGAATAAAAATAATGGTTGCGTGTAACAAGTTAAACTGGTATGCTGCTTATACCCGTGTAAATCAGGAATTATTGATCAAAAGAAAGCTGGATGAACTGGGGATCGAGAATTTTTTGCCCCAGGAGGAACAGGTACGAGAAACACCCGTTGGACGTAAAAAGATCCGGGTGCTTTTGATTCATGGGTTAATATTTATCCGGACGGATAAGGCAACAAGTTTTTCCTTGATAAATGATCATTCGTTGAATATTGTTTATTTGAAAGATATAGAGGGACGCCATTCGCTGGTAGTTCCGGATAAACAAATGCAGGATTTCATGTTTTTGTTGGATTTCTCAACTGGTAGCGTGGAGGTTTTGAACAAAGGAATCAAACGGGGTGATCGGGTAAGAGTTATTAAAGGTCCCTTGCAAGGATTGGAAGGAGAGTTGGTACGTTTGAAAAATCATAAACGTGTAATTATTCGTTTGGATGGGGTGGCCTCTATTGCTACTTCTTATATTCCAAGTTCGTTTCTTGAAAGAATAGAGTGATACAAAATAATGGAAAAAGGTTTATTTCACGAATTGTATAAACGGTCGTGTGAGTTAGAAATGGGGCGTTGTCCCTCCCCGGCGTTGTCAGGATTCTTGCATGGTTACTTGTCCGTGTACTCGATGGTTCGCGTCTATCCTTGGTTGGAAGATAGTTTTGGGGAGACGTATGAAATTCATGAACGAGTGCGTGAGATCGCCCGGTTTATAGAGCCTCTGGCTGGAAACAAAAATCTCCCTGCAGATGTTCGGGCCGGTTACGTGGTGGATTTGATGGATGCTTACCAGTTATATTCAGACTTGAATTTCTTAAATACGGCGTTGGATGCGGCTTATGACATACTTACTCCGTGGGGAAGTGACAAAATTGTTTTACCGTGTCGTACCCCGAATATTTGCCGATTGTTGTGTAATTGTTACTATTTCACGGGTGAAATGGAGAACGGGGTTTTGGCTGGTAGCCTGATTTCCGAGGCGCTTGGCTCTATTCGTGATTTGGGCCGTCAGGGATTGATGGCATGGTGGGATACATTCTGTTTTTATGAAGATGTTGTTGGGGCAATGGAGTTGCCGGAACCGGAACGGGTACGATTGGCCGAAGAGCGAGTTCGGTTGGCCGTCAGTGTAAAGCAGGAGGAGGAGGAAATGATAGAACGTTTTGCCCTGTCTACTCGTGACGATTTGGAGTTGTTCGGCCGGGTGTTTTGTATCTTGGCTAGGCGGGAGTTTGCAATCCATGACAAATTGTATGGTAAGAAGGAATAATTTAGACGTGATTCACAATATAAATCTCAGATTCCGGGAGATGCAACCCCCGGTTATAGCGTCTCCCTCAACGGTACTTCTAAGCCGGATCAGCTATTAATACCGGAGGGGACGCTCCTTTTTGAAGTTTGGTATAAATGAGATACTCCATTCATTCCATTTGTGATCGTTTGTGCGAGAGAAAAAAGTACGTTAATTCTTGGACGGTTCTTTTCGTGGATATTTTATTGTCCGTGGGAAGTTCATTCGTAGCTCTTCTTTTTGTAGACAATTTTATTGTCTACTTATCAAGGAATGCTTACTTGTTAGTCATTGTAGGATCGTTCTTGATCAGTCTTCTTGTGTTTATGGCGTTGGGGGTGAAAGCGGAAAATTCCGTGCGATTGATGAAACAGGTTGTACCGGAGTTTAAATCGAGAAATTCAGTGTTTGAGAAGTTTGACTAAGATATAGAATATCACGAATTAAAAAAATCATTTTATGAAAGGAATTGTTTTAGCCGGAGGATCCGGAACTCGTTTATATCCCATAACGAAAGGGGTGAGTAAACAACTACTGCCAATTTATGATAAACCGATGATTTATTATCCAATATCGGTATTAATGTTGGCTGGAATTCGTGAAATATTGATAATATCGACACCACAGGATTTACCGGGATTTCGTCGATTGCTGGGAGATGGCTCTGATTATGGTGTTTATTTCGAGTATGCAGAACAACCGAGTCCGGATGGTTTAGCTCAAGCATTTATTATTGGGGAAAAATTTTTAGGTAATGAAAGTGCTTGTCTTGTCTTGGGAGATAATATTTTTTATGGACAAGGTTTTCGTCCGATGTTAGAAGAAGCTGTTCGGATGGCAGAGGTTGAAGGTAAAGCAACTGTTTTTGGTTATCATGTGGAAGATCCGGAACGTTATGGGGTAGCTGAGTTTGACGAGAAGGGAAATGTATTGAGTATTGAAGAGAAACCGAAAGATCCTCGATCTAATTATGCCGTGGTTGGGTTATATTTTTATCCGAATAAGGTCATTGACGTGGCCAAAAGCATAAAACCGTCAGCACGTGGAGAACTAGAAATAACAACTGTAAATCAACAATTTCTTGTCGAAAAGAATTTGAAAGTAAAATTACTTGGGAGGGGTTTTGCTTGGTTGGACACGGGGACGCATGATTCGTTATCGGATGCATCGGTTTTTGTTGAAGTGATCGAAAAACGTCAAGGATTGAAAGTGGCTTGTTTAGAGGTGATTGCTTATCGAAAGGGGTGGATAACTGAGGAGAAATTGCGAAAGGTTGCTGAAATCATGAAGAAGAATCAATATGGGCAGTATCTATTAAAAGTGTTAGGAGAGAAATGAAAAGAAATATACTTGTAACAGGTGGAGCTGGGTTTATCGGTTCTCATGTGGTACGCCTTTTCGTAAATAAGTATCCGGGATACAAGATTATCAACGTAGATAAACTCACCTACGCTGGCAATCTTGTCAACTTAAAAGATATTGAGGATAAACCAAACTATGAGTTTGTCAAAGCTGATATCTGCGATTTTGAGAAGATGTACGCTTTGATGTCGGATGAAAAAGTAACAGGAATTATTCACCTTGCAGCCGAAAGTCACGTTGACAGAAGCATTAAAGACCCATTCACATTTGCACAGACCAATGTTATGGGAACATTGTCTCTTTTACAAGCGGCAAAACTTTACTGGGAATCACTTCCAGAGAAGTACGAGGGTAAGAAATTCTACCATATCTCAACTGATGAGGTTTATGGTGCATTAGAACTTACAAACCCAGAAGGAATTGAGCCTCCTTTTTTAACCGCAGCATCATCAAGCGAACATCACTTGGCATACGGAAAAGAATTCTTTTACGAAACGACAAAATATAATCCTCATTCGCCATATTCGGCAAGTAAGGCATCGAGTGACCACTTTGTAAGAGCATTCCATGACACTTACGGCATGCCGACGATCGTGACTAATTGTTCGAATAACTACGGTCCATATCAGTTTCCTGAGAAGTTGATCCCGCTATTTATCAACAATATTCGACATAAAAAAAAGCTTCCCGTTTATGGGAAAGGCGATAATGTACGAGACTGGCTATATGTAGAGGACCACGCAAGGGCGATAGATACCATCTTTCATAATGGCAAGATTGCCGAAACCTATAACATAGGTGGCTTCAACGAATGGAAAAACATTGACCTCATTAAGGTGATGATTAAAACGGTTGATCGCATATTGGGCAACCCCGAAGGCGAGAGTCTTTCTCTCATCACCTACGTTACCGATCGTGCGGGTCACGATATGCGCTACGCAATTGACTCGACCAAACTCCAAAAAGAACTCGGCTGGGAGCCAAGTCTACAATTCGAGGAAGGCATCGAAAAGACAGTGAGATGGTACCTTGATAACCAAGAGTGGATGGATAATATCACTAGCGGGGAGTACAAGAAGTATTATGAAGAAATGTATAAAGGAAGAGGATTATGGCATTAGAAGAGGCTAAAATTATTAATCTTCCAAAGTTTCTCGATGCTCGTGGAAACTTGTCTTTTGTAGAACAGCAAAAGCATATACCATTTGATATTAAGAGAACTTATTGGATATACGATGTTCCGGGAGGTGAATCTCGTGGAGGTCATGCATACAAAGAGAATCAAGAGTTTATAGTGGCTCTGTCAGGCAGTTTTGATGTGGTTCTTGATAATGGCATAGAGAAGAAAATTTTCCATTTAAATCGTTCTTATTATGGACTTTATGTACCCAAAGGAATGTGGAGAGAGATGAGTAATTTTTCTACTAATTCGTTGGCGCTTGTACTTTCTTCTATTCCGTATTCAGGTAATGATTATATCCGTGATTATGATGAATTCTTAATATTTTCAACAAGATGAAAGAAACAACAGTATACGATTGCTCAATAATTGAATTAGATCAACATCACTCTGACCGAAAGGGTAATATTTCTGTTGTGGAAAACGGTGATACAATACCTTTTAATGTCAAAAGAACATATTATTTGTACGATGTTCCCGGAGGAGAAGAGCGGGGAGCGCATGCGCACAAAAAATTACAACAACTTATCATTGCGGCATCAGGCAGTTTTGATGTAACACTTAATGATGGAAAAGTAAAGAGAACATTTTCATTGAATCGCCCAAATCATGGATTGTATGTAGTCCCAGGTATGTGGCGAGAATTGAATAATTTTTCTTCTGGTTCGGTGTGCTTAGTTTTAGCGTCTGATGTCTATGACGAAACTGATTATATAAGAGATTATAAAAAGTTTTTAGAATATAAAATTGGATAGTTTTATATTAAATGAATAAGCAATCCCTTACATATAAAACAATAATAGGTGTTATTTGGGCTGTTTTTCAAAGGGCAGGTGGATTGATAATTACTTTTATTGCTAATATTTTTTTAGCACGTATATTATCACCTAGTGATTTTGGATGCATTGGATTATTGTTAACGGTTACATCAATGGCTGATGTATTGATTGATGGTGGTTTGGGTACTGCTATAATCCAGAAAAAAAATATTGATCAAAAGGATATTTCAACTGTTTTTACAACAAATCTGTTTATTTCGGTTCTTTCGTTTTTTCTGATCTTTTTTTTATCCCCTACTATTAGTAAGTTTTTTGGTCTTCCAATCTTAGAGTCAATATTAAAAGTAGAAAGTATTTCTATAATTTTAAGAGCATTATATTTAGTTCATTTGTCTTTAATGAATAGAAATTTAATGTTCAAGAAAATAGCAATTACGACAGTTATCGCTAATATAACAAGTGCCGTGTTTTCCATTATTTTTGCATATTTAGGGTGTGGAGTATGGAGTCTCGTAATAAAAAATGTATTATTACATTTAATGTTATGTGTTTTATATTGGAAAATTGGAGCTTGGAAAATTCATTTCTACTTTAATTATGTGTCGTTTAAACAATTATTTAATTTTGGGGGCTTGATTGCTTTATCTAGTTTTATAGAAATGTTCTTCTCAAATATTCAGTCAATTATTATAGGAAAAAAGTTCAAAACTGAAGAATTAGGATATTATACTCAAGCAAAATCTCTGGGGCAGATTCCGATTTACTCCATATCTATGATGCTTAATCAAGTTTTATTTCCAACTTTATCTAAATTGCAAGATAATGATGATGGCATTGCTAAAGGAATGAGGAAAAGTTTGATTGCTATAACATACTTAGCTTTTCCTATAATAATGTTAGTTTGCATTTTAGCTGAACCTTTGATATCTCTTTTTTATTCTGATAAATGGTTACCTGCTACTCCTTACCTACAATTAGTTTGTATTTCAGGAATGACTAACGTTATAATCCATTCAAATTATAGTTTAATAAAATCTAGAGGTAAGTCAAGATCATATCTATTTATTATAACTATTGTTAATATCCTAATTTTCACATTTACTATTCTTGGAATAAAATATGGTGTATTGGGAATGTTAGTGTGTCATACATTAGGTTGTTATATAGCTACTGCCATTGTGATGTCAGTAGCAGGTAAAGATATAAAATATGGATTTTTCAAACAAACGAAAGATATCATAAAGCCTTTTGTTGTATCGGTAATAATAGGAGGAGGAGTGTACTTTTTACTTCAAAACATCAAATTAAACAATATTTTTACAATTCTTATTGGTGGGGGAATTTTTGTATGTTTATATATAGCATTATCAATGTTTTTCAAATTAGAAGGATTTGATATATATAAACAGATTTTCTTTAGAAAAAAATAAGTATGTTGATATATGATTTGTTTCCTTATATATTGCTGTGGATATTAATCGTATCTTTTAGTATAATTAAGCCGAAAGGAAATATTAGCTTTGTAGTATTGGGGGTTATCTTGATACTTTTTTCAGGCTTAAGGTATGGAGTTGGATGGGATTATTTCAATTATGTAAATACAGTTGAATTTGGAGGATGGAGAATTGATCGCTTGGAGTATATATCAAGACAGATTGCGTTTCTTGCCCAAAAATTTCACAATCCCCAATTGTATTTCATTATTAATTCTTTCTTAACCATCCTTTTTTATTTTCTTGCAATAAAAAAAGTATCTGTAGCAAATAACATTTCTTTTCTTTTCTTTTTTTGTATACCGATTTTCTTTTTGACATCATTGGTAACCGTAAGATTTTCGCTTTCTGTGGCATTTTTATTTTATGCTTTTACTTGTTTGCCTAAAAGATGGTATATATATATTACTAGTATTTTTATTGCAGCATTGATGCATAGAGCTGCATTTTTTAGCATATTAATAATTCCATTCTTGTATGGCTTTAGGATAAGTTTTAAAGGGAATATTGTAATATTCACTATATGTGTTGTTATCGGAACAACATTTTCTACATTTAGTTTAAATTACTTGACATCAATTATAGATTTATTTAGCTCTTCTAATGAATTTTTTGAAGGAGTCCAAGGATATTTGATAAATACAGAAGGGAAAGGGTTTTCCAAATCTCCTTTAATGTACGCTGTAATAAATATTTGTAATTTTTTTCTTTATCGACGAGGTTGTACTAGTAAAAGTGACGAGTTGTATATGACTCTATACAATATTGGTTGTTCTTTAATATTTTTATTTTCTTTTGAGCCAACCTTTGCATCTAGAATTGGTCAGTATTTTATGATTTATATAATTTTGTTGGCACCAAGTTACCGTTCTAATAAGTTGCTTCAAATAATTGTTTATATGGTAATATTTTTCAGTTTCTTTTATCAACTTTGTATTACTGGATACCATCCTGATTTTATTGATAGAAGAAATTGTTTCTTACCTTATCAGTTATGTTTTTGATTCTTTAAATTATTGTTAAATAGAGCTTGTTTAAGTGATTTCTTTCTGTAATATAAAAAGGTTTTGTTGATAAAAAAATGTCATTGCTATTCATAATGGGTAGATGAATGGAATTGTATTATCTAAGCATAAAGTATTGTGTTGTTAAGCATTTTTGAGTGACGTTTAATGATAGTTAATATCTTATTTGTCATTTAAGAAATATGTTTTTCGTAAAAATGTTATATGCTAATTTAGGAGTATGTTCCCTACGGTTGTTAAGTTGAATTTCTTCGTGTTATTATGTAGATTTCAAATGTGACATATTTTTTGTTGGAATTTTCTATAGTTTCTCTTATATATTAAAATTATGCTTAAAGAAGATTAAAAAATAATTAAATGTAATTAGGTGATGTTTAAAATGAAAATTTAACTATATGAATCAATCGGTTTTAGGTTTATACTTCGATGACTTTGTAGTCGGAGAGGTAATTAAACATTCTTTGTCAAAGACAATCTTTGAATGTGATAATAACTTCTTCAGTTTGATGACAATGAATCATCATCCTGTACATACTAACCTAGATTATGCTGCACAGAACCAACATGGTAAAATTTTAGTTGTTGGTACTCTCGTTTTTTCTTTAGCGGTAGGTATCACAGTTCCTGATATAAGTGGGAAAGCTGTTGCTAATCTAGGTTATGAAGATGTAAAACATCTAAATCCTGTTTTTATAAATGATACAATTTATGTACGTACCAAAGTTTTGGGTAAAAGAAAATCAAAATCTAAAAGCGATAGAGGTATCGTTTACGTTGAATCAATAGCCTATAACCAAAATGGTATAGACGTCCTATCATTCAGAAGAAACGTACTAGTTAAAAAAAATCCGGAGTTATGCAAGTAGACTATTTAATGCGAAGTTTAATGTTCGTGCCAGCTCATAATGAGCGCTTAATGAATAGTGCAACAAAAAAATTAGCTGATGTATTGCTACCTGATGTTGAGGACTCTTGTCAACCGATAGAAAATAAGCAGTTAGCTAGAGATAATATTGTAAAATATGTATCTGAAGGATTGTTCTTGAATAGTAAAGTATTCCCCCGAATCAATGATCGTGAGAGTGGTGAGTTGCTTAAAGATGTGATGCAATTAACAATTGAAGGAGTTGATGGCTTTATGTATCCAAAGGCAAAGAAGGGCGAAGATATTTATTTTTTTGGGAAATTATTGGAAACCATTGAATATCAAAAAGGGTTCCCTATCGGTACATTTAAAATTATTCCATTGATTGAAACTACTAGTGCCGTTATGAATGTTCAAGATATATGTACTTCTTGTCCCAATCGTGTTGTGGCTGTTGCCTTTGGATGTGAAGATTTTGTTACAGATTTGGGAGGCAAACATGATTCTGAAGGTCAAAGTATTTTTAACCCTCGTGCGTTAATTGCAATGGGTGCAAAAGCTAATGGTATAATTCCTATTGATACCGTGCACATCAAGGTTCATGATTTAGAAGATTTAGAGAGGAATTTGATTTTAGCTAAAAAACTTGGTTTTGAAGGAATGTTAGTCCTTAATCCTAAAGAAATTCCATTAATTCACCAATATTTTTCTCCATCAGAGCAAGAGGTTGAATGGGCGACAGAAATGCTTGCATTAGCAGAAGAAGCAGTTTTACAAGGTAAAGGTGTTGCTGTAAAGAACAATAAATTTGTCGGGCCTCCAATGGTGAAAATGGCTAGGGATATATTGAAAAGACGCTCTTTGTCTCAAAATCAGTAATTATGGCTACAGTAGATGTTTTAGAAAAGCAAGATTGTTGTGGTTGTAGGTATGTCATTCCTCGTGCTTAACAAGTACAATATCAATGCAACCTGATGATGAAGGTTTCTTGTAGCCAGTTAAAAACAAAGAACATATTGATTGAGGTCTTTGTCTAAAAGATAAGTAAGAATGTAAAGTTCTATAATAAAGAACAAGAGATTTGTGTTTGTTGGGATAAGAGAGAGGAAAATAGAGCTGATAGCTCTTCAGGTTATATCTTGTATTACCAAGAGTTATCTTGTGTAAAGGTGATTTTAGTATGTGTATTAGGTCATTCTGGAGATAAAAAAGAATGTCTGTATAAAATAATAGCTGCTGATCTGATTTAAATGATTTAAGAAGAACAGAATTTGTTCAAAGCGCAGGAAATACGACGTATACAAGTAAATTAGGTTGCTTCTTGCTGAAGTGGAAACGCTGTTATTCTGTGATATGTCATGTGGAGTTGGTAGGTTAAGATAGTTTCTTCTCAAGCATTATGAAAATCTTCTTGCTTGTGGCTTAATATTATGTAGATGTTTTTTCTGATATAATTCTTGGTGTTTTTAAAGGAGTAGAAAAGTATATTCCAGAATAAGATGTGATAATAAAGGAGGACATCTTTTATTCTTGTCAGTTCTAAAAATAATGTCTTGTGAAGATATTGTATGCTATCCGATGAATATTAATTATGAAGAATATGCAACACAATATAATAATTGGCTTTTGTGCAAGAATCTAACTAGAATGTCATCAGAGGATTAGAAACAATTTAATATAGATGTAGATTCTATTTCTTTTTTAAATGGTTGAGAGAAATTTAAGTGAAATAGAAGAGGAAAGAAAACGCAAAAATTGAAAATAAAATGGGTAAGAAAGTAATAATTATTGGAGGAGAAGGCAATGGTGGTGTTATTGCTGCATGTATTGAAGATAACCGTAATAGATATAATGATTTAGAATGGGAAGTTGCAGGATTTGTGAATGATTATGAAGAACAAGTATGCGGTTATCCTGTCGTAGGTAAATTATCCGATATTCCAACACTATTAAAAGACCCTAATAATTACTTTATATGGGGAATACATCTTGTCGGTAGGGCTCCTCTGACAGAGAGATTATTCAAAGAAAGTAATATCCCAACAGAAAGATTCGCAACTATTGTCCATCACTCAGCATTTATTGGTAAAGACGTTGTATTAGAACCCGGTGTGTTTGTTATGTCTAATACATATATTGGCCCAAGAGCACGCATCGGTATGTGCTCGCTTGTAATGGCAAACTGCTCTATTGGTCACAATATTAAAATGGGACCTTTATGCCATTGTTCTGTTGGATCTATTATGACTGGTTATTCCGAAATGGGTTTATGTTGCGATATAGCTGTCGGATCAACAATTCTAGCTTATAAGAAAATAGGTAATTATGCAATGTTAGGGGCTGCAAGCTTGGCAACTCATGATATTCCTGATTATGAAATTCATATTGGTAGTCCTGCAAAATTTCTAAAACGGATGAAGGAAGATTGAAGAAAAATAAGTTTTATTATTTATAAAATCATAATATGATACCATTTCTATCTTTAAAACAAATCACAGATAAATATTCTGCAGAGATTCATGAAGCTGTATCTCATGTTATTGATAGCGGTTGGTTCCTTCAAGGTGTTGAAAATGCTAGATTTGAAGCTAATTACTCTAATTGGATTGGCTGTAAGCATACTGTTGGTTGTGCTAATGGACTAGATGCTTTAATATGGATATTCCGTGCATACAAAGAGCTTGGTTATATGAAAGATGGTGATGAGGTGATTGTGCCTGCTAACACTTATATTGCAACCATCATTGCTATTACAGAGAACGATCTTGTGCCTGTGTTGGTAGAGCCATCTATTGATACTTTTCAGATTGACGATTCGCTAATTGAAGAACGAATTACCGAGCGTACTAAAGCTATCTGTATAGTCCATCTTTACGGACAGTGCGCATACACCGAGAAGATCGGAGAGCTTTGCAAAAAATACAACTTGAAACTTATTGAGGATAATGCGCAGGCACATGGCTGTAAGTTCAATGGTATGATGACAGGTAACATCGGTGATGCAGCGGGACATAGTTTCTATCCGGGCAAGAATTTGGGTGCATTAGGAGATGCTGGAGCGGTGACCACTAACGACCCTGCTTTGGCAGAATGTGTACGTAGCCTTGCTAACTATGGCTCTGCCAAGAAATATGTGTTCCAATATGTGGGTCGCAATAGTCGTCTTGATGAGATTCAGGCGGCTATCCTTGATGTAAAGTTGAGTCATTTGGACGAAGACATACAACTTCGCAAAGAGGTGGCTCGCTATTACGTGGAAAATATCAAGAATCCAAAGATTATTCTTCCGAAGATTTTTGCTTGGGATCAGCACGTATTTCATTTGTTCCCAATTCGCTGTGAAGAAAGAGATAGACTGCAAAAATACTTGTTTGAAAATGGCATTGGAACAAATATCCACTATCCAATACCTCCTCATAAACAGGAATGCTACAGGGTTTGGAATGATGTGTCGCTGCCAATCACCGAGTTGATTCACGATACGGAGTTGAGTATCCCGATGAGTCCATGCTTGACAAAGGAAGAATGTAAAAAGATTGTTGAGGTAATAAATTCTTTTGTATAGGATGAAAAAATTTTGTTTTTTTATAGGTACAGATCGGCATCATGATGAAGTTGTAATATTTCGTCAAGCTAAAGCTTTAAAAGATGCTGGATATGACGTATCTTTTGTTGTCAGCGATGATGAACCTGATGAATTGATTCAAGATATTAAGATAATAGGTTCAGGCTTTACTCCCAAAAATTATTTTGATAGAATTATTAAGGTCCCGATTTATCTTAAGAAAAAATTGAAAGAAATAGATGCAGATATATATCAAACTTGTAGTGTTGACCAAATTGGCACTTCAATGTGGTTGAGGAGGAATAGAAAAAAAATTCTTTTTCATATGAGAGAAGGTCATCCTTATACACTTAGAGGAAAGAGTAAATTACCCTCATTTATTAAGGAGCTATTAATAAATATCATGGTTTTCTATATGCGTCCTCGGCTACGTAAATTCAATGCAGTGATTACTATAACTGATGATGTGAAGAAGTATTTAGAGAAATGGGGGATAAAAAGATTATATGTTCAAGGTAATTTTTCATATATAAACAAAAATTATACGCTTTCTTACGAAGACTATTTAAATAGAGATAACAATATAATCTATTTCGGGTCTATATATGGAATATCTTGTCAGGAACATTTGTTAAAGGCGTTAGAAAAAGTAAATAATGTTGGATACTTACTTGCTGGAAAGTTTTGGGGCAATGAGTTATACTATAAAAAATTAGCATCTATGCCAAAATGGAAGGATGTGGAATTTATAGATGGATTTAAAATTGAAGAACTACCTCAATTGTTATCTCGTGCAACAATAAGCAATGTTTTAAGAGATTTTACCAAAACAAATGCTCCCAATGGCTCATTAGGTATAATAAAGATTTTTGAAAGTATGGAAGCAGCTCTTCCGATTATTTGTTCAGATGTTCCTCTATATAGAGAAATAATGAATGAATATAAATGTGGAATTCTTGTTGATCCTACAAATTCTGATGAAATAGCAAATGCTATTAAATATTTGATTGAGCATAAGAAAGAAGCATACAAAATGGGGCAAGAGGGGCGCAGAGCAGTAATAGAAAAATATAGTTGGAATGCACTATCTAAGGAGTATATCTCAATTGTCAATAATATATTAACATCAACGGTTCGGTAAAATCTTCATCGGAATAACGTTTTAGGCGAATCAATTCAAATCTAATTGATGTCGATAACAAGGATTGCATATCCTTATTCGCTGTTCTGACTCCTAATCCTAAGACAATGAATACTGAAAAGTGGACATTGGTAGACTGGTATGCATCGAATTTTTTAACGGAATATTTTTAACAAGTAATTAATATTTTGTAATCATGTCGATCTTTAAAGACAAAACCCTCCTTATTACTGGAGGCACCGGTTCATTCGGCAATGCTGTTTTGAATCGTTTTTTAACCTCCGATATTAAGGAGATTCGCATCTTCTCTCGTGACGAAAAAAAACAAGACGATATGCGTCACGAGTATCAGGCTAAGTATCCTGATTATGCTGATAAAATTAAATTTTATATCGGCGATGTTAGAAACTTAGAATCGTTAAAACCTGTTATGCGAGGTGTGGATTATATTTTTCACGCAGCTGCTCTTAAGCAGGTTCCATCTTGTGAGTTCTTTCCTATGGAGGCTGTTCGTACAAATGTTATTGGTACAGACAATGTTTTAACAGCTGCAATTGAAGCTGAAGTAAAAAGTGTAATATGCCTTTCTACAGATAAAGCTGCATATCCGGTGAATGCAATGGGAATTTCAAAGTCTTTAGAAGAAAAAGTGGCAGTGGCAAAAAGTCGCACCGTTGATCCTAATAAAACAAAGATATGTTGCACACGTTATGGCAATGTGATGTGTTCTCGTGGTTCTGTTATTCCATTGTGGATTGAACAGATACGCCAAGGGAATCCAATTACTATAACAGATCCCCAAATGACTCGTTTCATTATGAGTTTGGACGAGGCTGTGGATTTGGTGTTGTTTGCCTTTGAGTACGGTACATCCGGTGATATCCTTGTTCAAAAGGCTCCTGCTTGTACTATCGAGATTCAAGCTAAAGCAGTGATTGATTTGTTTGATCCTGAGCACAAAACAGAGATTAAGGTTATCGGTATTCGTCATGGCGAAAAGATGTACGAGACACTTCTAACCAACGAAGAGTGTGCAAATGCAATTGACATGGGTGACTTTTACCGAGTTCCATCTGACCAACGTGGTCTAAATTATGACAAGTATTTTACTGATGGCGATGCAAATCGAAACACCCTTACCGAGTTCAACTCTAACAACACGGAACTTCTTTCTGTAGAACAAGCAAAAGAAAAAATAGCTTCTCTTACTTATATCCAAGAAGAGTTAGCAAAATAACATATGAATATAAAACTCTTTTGCGGTAATCTCTTTCCTTTCACAAATAAAATTTGTTTCTAGATTTAATTTGCGGCAAAAATATACAATCAATAGTTTATGAAAATTTTAGTTACTGGAGCCAAAGGCTTTGTGGGTAAAAACTTGTGTACTCAATTGAATAATATCAGAGAGGGCAAGATTCGTTGCTATCAAGATATTAAGATTGAAGAGATTTTTGAGTACGATACAGATTCAACAATAGAGGAGTTAGAAACTGCTTGCAAGGAGTGTGATTTCGTGTTCAATCTTGCGGGGGTAAATCGTCCACGAAATCAGGAGGAGTTTATGCAAGGTAATTTCGGCTTTGTATCCACGTTGCTTGATACATTGAAGAAATATGGGAACAAAGTACCGGTGATGCTTTCATCTTCTGCGCAAGCCTCTCTTGCAGGAAGATTCGGAAATAGCGAATATGGAAGAAGTAAGAAAGCAGGCGAAGATTTGTTTTTGCAACATGAAAAGGAGACCGGAGCAAAAGTATTGGTTTATCGTTTTCCTAACTTATTTGGCAAATGGTCTAGGCCAAACTATAACTCAGCGGTAGCTACATTCTGTAACAACATTGCGAATGATCTTCCAATACACGTCAATGACCCAGCAGTAGAACTTGAACTTCTTTATATTGATGATCTTGTAGATGAGATGATAGAAGCTTTGCAAGGTAAAGAACACAGATGTGAGTTTGAGGGCTTGACTGTGCTTCCCAATGAAAACGGTAGGTATTGCTATTGTCCCATTACTCACAAAGTAACGCTTGGTGAGATCGTAGAACTTCTGCATCAATTCAAAGAACAACCACAAACATTATTGATGCCGGAGATCCCTTATAACTCATTTTCAAAGAAATTGTACTCGACATACTTGAGCTATCTCCCAAAAGATAAAACGATTTTCCCTTTAAAGATGAATGTTGATAATAGAGGTAGTTTTATAGAATTGCTTAAAACGGTAAACTGTGGCCAATTCTCGGTAAATATCTCAAAACCGGGAATAACAAAAGGTCAGCATTGGCACCATACGAAATGGGAGCTCTTTATTGTCGTATATGGCAAGGCTCTTATCCAACAGCGAAGAATAGATAGTGATGAGGTGTTGAATTTTGAAGTTAGTGGTGAAAAAATAAAAGCGGTACACATGCTTCCCGGTTATACTCACAGTATCATCAATCTTTCAGACACGAATGACCTTGTAACTCTTATGTGGGCAAACGAGGCGTTTGATCCGAACAAACCCGATACTTATTTCTTACCTGTAGAATAAAGTAAAAATATGATGCAAATCAGAACAGATTATTCAAATGTTAAGTTTGCAAATAATGGCAAACTTAAACTTCTTGTTATAGTAGGCACCAGACCTGAGATTATTCGCTTGGCGGCGGTAATTAACAAGTGCCGCAAGTATTTTGACACTATTTTAGCACACACGGGTCAGAACTATGATTACAACCTCAATGGCGTTTTCTTCAAAGATTTGAAGCTGGCTGATCCCGAGGTGTACATGGATGCTGTAGGTGATGATCTCGGGGCAACAGTGGGAAACATTATCAATGCTTCATACAAACTGATGGTAGCTTGCAAGCCAGATGCGGTACTAGTTCTTGGTGATACAAACTCATGTCTATCAGCTATCGCCGCAAAGAGACTACATATTCCAATCTTTCACATGGAGGCAGGGAACAGATGTAAAGACGAATGTCTTCCAGAAGAGACAAACAGAAGAATTGTTGATATCATTTCGGATGTAAACCTTTGTTACAGCGAGCAAGCACGTACTTATCTTCACGACTGCGGATTACCAAAAGAGAGAACATACGTTACAGGTTCTCCGATGGCAGAAGTGCTTCACGCAAATCTTGCAGAGATTGAAGCAAGTGATGTACACGAGAGATTAGGTCTAGAGAAAGGCAAGTATATTCTTCTTTCTGCTCACCGAGAAGAGAATATCGATACAGAAAAGAACTTCTTATCACTTTTCAACGCAATCAATGCCATTGCCGAGAAATATGATATGCCTATTCTCTATTCTTGCCATCCGCGTTCAAGAAACAGACTTGTTGCCACGGGATTCAAACTAGATCCACGAGTGATTCAAAACGAACCTCTAGGGTTTCATGATTACAATTGTCTTCAAATGAATGCTTATGCTGTAATCAGTGATAGTGGTACATTGCCAGAAGAATCCAGTTTCTTTACAAGTGTTGGCCATCCATTCCCAGCAGTGTGTATTCGTACATCGACAGAACGTCCCGAAGCACTTGATAAAGGTTGTTTCATATTGGCTGGTATTGATGAAGGACATCTTCTTCAAGCGGTAAACACCGCTGTTGAAATGAATAAAGAGGGTGATTATGGTATTCCGGTTCCTGTATATGTTGAAGATGTATCAACTAAAGTTGTGAAAATTATTCAGTCTTATACGGGTGTTGTGGATAAGATGGTGTGGAGAAAGTACTAGCATTGTTTTTTAGCAATTGTTATGAAGATTCTTTTTTTATCGCTATCCAGGATTGATGATTTAAATAAAAGAGGAATTTATTCTGATTTATTAAGATGTTTTCATCGTAAGGGTCATGATATATATGCCGCGTTCCCGTATGAAAGAAAGTATAAGCTTCATACATCTCTTAAAAATGAAGAAAGATTCCATGCCTTGGGAATAAAAACACTAAATATCACAAAAACTAACTTTGTTGAAAAAGGCATTGGTACGATTCTTTTGGAATTTCAATTTTCAAAACAAATCAATCGGTATTGGGGTTCAGAAAATTTTGACTTGATACTGTTCGCTACACCTCCAACATCATTTAACTCAGTAGTGAAACAAGTTAAAAAACGCTCTGGAGCAATGGTTTATTTATTACAGAAAGATTTTTTCTTGCAAGGGGCTGTTGATTTAGGGGTAATAAAGAAAGATAGCTTGATTTATAAATATTTTAGACGACAAGAAGATCAGCTATATAAAATTGTGGATTATGTGGGATGTATGTCGCAAGCAAATGTAAATTTCGTGTTGCAGCATAACCCCTCGCTAAATCCTACAAAAGTAGAAGTATGTCCCAATAGTATTGAATTAGTAAAATTTCCAGATTATGAAGAAAGGGATATGGTTCTGCAAAAATATGGGATACCTATTAATATCCCAATTTTTATGTATGGTGGTAATTTAGGTATGCCGCAAGGCATAGATTTTTTAATTAAAGTATTAGAATCCAATAGAAATAGAAAAGATGTATTTTTTGTTGTCATTGGAAGTGGTACACATTTGAATAAATTGCTAAAGTGGCAAGAAATAAATAAACCAATAAATGTACTTATAAGAAGTGCTTTACCTAAGAAAGATTATGATGCTTTAGCAAAATGTTCAGATGTAGGTCTCATTTTTTTGGATTATCGTTTTACAGAACCAAATTTTCCATCTAGGCTCTTGTCATATTTGGAAAACAGAAAACCAATTTTACTTGCAACGGATCCATGCACAGATGTTGGAAGTGTTGTTACTTCAAACGGTATAGGATTTCACTCTCTGAGTAATGATATTAATGCTTTTAACGAAAATCTTAATCGGTTACTGTCAGAAAAAGACAGGTGGGAGGAAATGGGTGAAAACGGATATAAGTTGTTGTGTAGAGACTATTTGGTTGAACATTCTTATCAAATAATAATGAACCATTTTAAATGAAATGTTTATGGATTTAATTATAAAAAGAGATTTATTCCAGACAGATGAAGATTTCCAAAAACTAGTTGATTTGCAAAACATTGTATACAACGGTGGTTCATTTACCATAAATGGATTTAAATTTTGGTACAAGGATAACCCGTATGGTAATGTGATCTCTTATGGAGCATATGATGGGGATATTATGATAGCTCATTATGCTTGCATCCCGACTAAGATGATTATTGATGGGAGGGAAGTTAATGGCATTCATAGTATGGCGACAGTAACACATCCCAATTATCGAGGACTTGGTTTGTTTAAAATGCTTGCTCAAAAAACATTTGAGGATGCGGCAAAAGAAGGGTACGAGTTCGTAATTGGTGTCGCTAATGCAAATAGTTTTCCCGGTTTTATAAAACATTTAGGTTTTTATTTGATTGAAAAACTAGACGTGAAATGGGGTTGGGGAAGAATTCGAAACACAAGTAGCTCAAAATGTGCGTATAAATATTGGACTGATGATGCTATTAATTGGAGACTTGGCAAGAGTCGGTATAGTAGGAATAAGCAATCCGTCTTTGGTAAATATGGTAAGTACCCTGTGAAGACTTATATGGGAGAGTTTTATTCGCTTTCAAACCGTGTAAATATTCCAAAAAGGAATCATATTTTAAAGCCTTTGAACCTTTATATCGGGTTAGGAGCAGATTTGAGTAAGGCTCACTATTTTAATTTCCCAAAATTCGTTAAGCACTCTCCATTTAATTTGATATTCAAAGATTTAACTGGTGGGAATCTTCCTGTTTTAACTAAAAATGAAATTTTCTTTCAATTGATGGATTACGATGTCGCATAGATATGAACATAATTACTTTTGACATAGAAGAGTGGTATATTGAGAAAAAATTTAGGGGCAGTCGTAAAGAGATGTACACGAAATATAACGAAATGCTTACTCGTATTTTAAATATACTCGAAAAGAATGACACAAAAGCAACATTCTTTTGTTTAGGTAAGATTGCCTCAGAATTTCCGCAAGTAGTAAAACGCATCGCTGAAAATGGCCATGAAATTGGTTGCCATTCTAATGAGCATTCGTGGCTAACCAAAATGACCCCGGGGCAACTAAGACAAGATACAATTGATGCAATTAAAGCGCTAGAAGATGTTAGCGGTCAACGAGTAAATAGTTATCGTGCTCCTGCATTCTCTATTGGAGATAAGAATAAATGGGCTCTTGAAATTCTTTCAGAGTGTGGTATAGAGTATGATGCATCGATATTTCCGGCAGTGCGTGATTTTGGAGGTTTTTCCTCATTTTCAGAAAGGACGCCTTGTGTAATAGAATCTAATGGCTGTATGATCAAAGAATTTCCCATACCAATTGTTAAACTTGTTGGAAAAGAGATGGCGTATTCGGGTGGTGGTTATCTCAGATTGTTTCCATACTCATTTATTGAAAAACAATTAAATAAGGCCGATTACGGGATGTGTTATTTTCATATTGGTGATTTGATAAGCACTCCTAGAAAAATGATGTCAAAAATTGATTACGAAACCTACTTTAAAGAGACAGGTACATTCGTTAATCGATTTAAAAGATATGTAAAGAATAGTATAGGCACTGGCGATGCTTTTGAGAAGATGGAAAGATTGATTAAACATATTGACTTTACAAATATCGCAATGTCTTCCTCGCAAATTACTTGGACTAAAACAATAAAATTATAAATAGTAATGTACAAGTATTTTTTTAAACGAGTCATTGACTTCGTAATCGTCTTGTGTGTCCTCTTGGTAATCTGGCCAGTTTTGTTGGTCATCACTATTGGATTACATTTTGCGAATAAAGGAGCGGGTGCATTCTTTACACAAGAACGTCCCGGAAAAGGTGGTAAAATATTTAAAGTCATTAAGTTTAAGTCAATGACAGATGAAAAAGATGAAAATGGTAAATTATTACCAGATGCTCAACGTATCACTAAAGTCGGTCGTTTGGTAAGAGTAACATCTATTGATGAATTACCCCAACTTATCAATGTACTTAAAGGTGATATGGCATTGATCGGGCCAAGACCACTGTTAACTAGATATTTACCTTATTATACGGAAGTAGAGGCTCATCGTCACGATGTAAGGCCGGGTATTACAGGCTATGCTCAATGTCATGGGCGGAACAATGTAACCTGGGATGAAAAATTGTCTATGGACGTTTATTATGTGAATAATTTATCATTTAAATTGGATTGTGGTATAATTCTCACAACTATAAAACAGGTAATTAAAAGATCAGACGTAAGTGTTATAAATAATGAGGGGCCGTTTGATTTATACAGAAAACAACAATTAGAAAAAGAATGAAGAATTTAATAATAATAGGTGGAGGTGGTATGGGACGCTCTGTCTATTGTATTGCACAAAATAGTATTGGTTACGATGAAACTTTTCAGATAAAAGGGTTTCTTGATGATAATATCCATTCAATGGATGGTTTTGAAAATTATCCTCCTGTGTTAGGAACAATAGATGAATATGAAATTCAAGAAGAAGATATTTTTATATGTTCTATTGGTTCTGTAAAAACGAAGAAGACGATATGTGATAAGTTAAGTTGTCGAGGTGCTAAGTTTCATACATTGATAGCTAAGACAGCGATAGTTCGTCAAAATGCTAAAATTGGTAAAGGGTCAATTATTGCAGATTATGTATCTGTTGGAGCGGATTGCACTATTGGTTCCCACTGTTTGATTCAGACGTATTCAATAGTGGCTCATGATTGCGTGTTAGGGGATTATGTCAGGATTGATACTCATTCCGTATGTGTAGGTGGTGTAATTGTACGAGATTGTGCAACAGTTCATACCGGAGCTGTAGTGAGTCATAATGTAGTTATTGGCGAAAATTCAGTTGTGGCAGCATGTAGTTTTGTCATAAGAAAGGTTAAGTCGGATTCAACGGTATATGGTAACCCAGCGAAATATTTACAATAAAATAAAAAGATGAATGCATTTATTTTTCCCGGACAAGGATGTCAAAAGGCGGGAATGGGTAAAGATCTTTATGAGTTTTTTCCCCAGGCACGGGAGTTATTTGAACGAGCTAATGATTTCTTCGGTAGAAGAATATCGGATGTGATGTTCAATGGCTCTGAAGAAGAACTTATGGCGACCATCAATACGCAACCCTCTGTATTTTTATATGAAGTTGTATTGGCCACGTGTCAGAATGATGTCAAACCGAATTTTGTTGCTGGCCATTCATTAGGAGAATTTGCCGCTTTGGTTGTAAGTAATTGTATTTCTTTTGAAGATGGACTTAATTTGGTACTTAATAGAGCTATAATTGGTCAAAAGGCATGTGAGAAAACGCCTACAGCTATGGCAGCTGTCATAGGTTTAGCCGATGAATATATAGAACGTCGTCTAAGAGAAATTACTGACGAAACAGGTGAGCCGGTTTATTTTGCAAACTATAATGGTCCTGGTCAAGTAGTTATTACCGGAAGTCGTCCAGGTATTAAACACGCACTTAAAGCTTTTAGAAAGGAAGGTGCAAAAAAAGCCGTTTTACTCCCTATAGGTGGTTCTTTTCACTCGCCATATATGAATGAAGCAAGAGAAGAACTTGGAAAAATTATAGAGTCCACAAATTTTAAAACACCAACGATACCAATTTTCCAATGCGTGGATGCGAGAATGCATACAGACCCTAATGAGATTAAAAATAACCTTATTGATCATATAACACATTCTGTTTTATGGACTCAAATGACGCACAATATGGTAAATGTAGGAGTACAAAATTTTTATGAAGTTGGTACTGATGATACTTTGACTAAGATTGTTGCTCGCATGTATCCAAAAAAGAATGTAATGTCTTTATTAGACATTCCGATGTATAATGGGAAAATTAAAAATTACAAAATAGTAAAAGAATAATTATTTATTAACTAATTAAAAAATTGGATTATGACTATCGAAAAATTCACTCAGTTGTTTGCAGAACAATTTGATGACACCGACGCATCAGTATTCACCCCTAAAACTTGTTATCGAGAATTAGATGAATGGAGTTCATTAGTGGCTCTTTCTATAATTTCAATGGTAGATGAAGAAATGGATAAACAATTGACTGGTTCTGAACTTAGAGAAGCTGGTACGATTCAAGCACTTTTTGATTTATTACAAGCGAAATAAAATGTCATACTTAAGTATCAAGAATGTAAAGATTAAAGGTATTGCTGCTTGCGTTCCTGAAAGAGTAGAGTATAACAAAGATTATACTCTACTTCCTCGGGAAGAAATAGACAAGTATATTCAAACAACAGGTGTTGTAAAGAGACATTGTGCAATACACGATGGCTCTATGTGTACCTCGGATCTTTGCCAAAAAGCAGCAGAAAAGTTATTGTCAGACTTGGGGTGGGATAAGAGTGAAATAGGTTTATTGCTCTTCGTTTCTCAAACTACAGACTATAGGTTGCCCTCAACTGCTTGTGTCTTGCAGGATAAAATGGGATTACCTAATAATATGTTGGCATTTGATATTACTTTAGGATGCTCAGGTTATTTGTTAGGTATGGGAACGGCTGGCAGTATTATGCAAAATGGCACTATTAAAAAGGCTCTTGTCATGTGTGGTAATACACAATCTGAATTTGCAAGTTATGAAGATCGTAGCATGTATTTACTTTTGGGTGATGCAGGTACGGTAACAGCATTAGAGTTTGAGGAAGACTGTGTTGATATAATGGATTTTAGTTATATGACGGACGGTTCTGGTAGGGCTTCTGTTATAGTCCCGGATGGTGGTAGTCGTAATCCAACAAATGAAAAATCATTTGTTATGGAAGATTGTGGTGATGGAATTCGTCGAACAAGATTACATGAAAAAATGATTGGCATGGATGTTTTCTCATTTGCAATGTTCAATGTTCCAAGAAATTTCAAGTCACTTGCAGAAAGAATTAATCTTGATTTTGAAAAAGTGGACTATATGCTTTTACATCAAGCCAATAAGTTTATGTGTGAGAAACTTCGAAAGAAAATAGGTTTCCCTGCTGAAAAATGTCCATATAATATTCAAGATTTTGGTAATACAAGTGGTGCGACAATACCTCTCTTGATGGTTACGAATTTAGCAAAAGAATTAAAAGAAAAACCTCTTACATTATGTATGACTACAATCGGAGTGGGGTTCTCCCTTGCATCCGGTTGCATTAAAACTTCAGGAGATATTATAGTACCAGAATTAATGTATTTGTAGAGAAATATGTATAATCCTTTTTCTTTAGAAAATAAAGTGATTCTTGTAACCGGAGCCTCTTCAGGTATCGGTAGAGGAATTGCCATTGATACTTCAAAAATGGGCGCTAAAGTATATATTACAGCGCGTAATGAAAACCGTTTAAATGAAACATTTTCTCAAATGAGCGGTAAATCAAATGTTATAATTCCTGCTGAGTTGACAAATGAGATTGACGAGTTAGTTGAAAAGTTACCAGCTTTAGATGGTATAGTTTTGTGCGCTGGAATAATAAAAACGATGCCTGTAAAAAATATAACAGACTCTGCCATTGAAGAGATATTCAAAGTGAATATTCTCTCTGAAATACAGTTATTAAGCAGGCTTCTCAGAAAAAAAAAGTTAAATAAAGGGGCATCTGTCGTTATAATTTCATCAGTGTCCACCTTTAATGTAAAAGTAGGTAATTCATTATATTCTGCCACAAAAGGTGCAGCCAATTCATTTGCTAAAGCTATGGCTTTAGAAGTTTCAAAACAAAAAATGAGAGTGAATTGTATCCAACCGGGTTTTGTTCCATCATCAATATTGAATCACAGTGGCATAGAACAAGATAACTTCTTAAGATGGTATGCAGAACGACATCCATTAGGCTTTGGAGAACCGTCAGATATTGCAAATGCGTGCATTTATTTGTTATCAGATGCTGCAAAATGGGTAACCGGCAGTATTTTTACAATTGATGGAGGCTATACCTTGCAGTAATGGAAATTAAAACTTTTGTAAACAACCCAGTACCATCTAATTGCTTTCTCATAATAAAGGATGAACACGTTATTGTAGTTGATCCTGGCTCTAAGGATTGTAGTGAATTAATAACTTATATAAAATCCAAAAAATTCATTGTTGATTACATCATATTAACACACGACCATTTCGATCATGTTTGGGGAGCTGATAAATTGCGTGGAGAATTTGATGCCCCTATAGTTTGTTCTGGAATATGTAAGAACAAATTGTCTATCCCCCAGAATTATTTCAATTTATTATACTATGAAGATAATACGTATTTTAAGATTGATAACATTGAATTCATTATATCAGATAATAGTTCGATTGAATGGATGAATGAAAAAATATTATTTATTACAACACCGGGACATTCAAAAGGGAGTATCTGTTTTTCAATTGGTCGTTTTTTATTTACTGGAGATACAATACTGAAGGGATTCAAACCTCTAATACTAAAACGCCATGAGGGGTCATGGATTGAATTTCGAAATAGCATAAGAAAAATTTTCTCATGTTATTCAAATGACACAAAAGTATTCCCTGGACATGGAGATTCTTTTTTACTAGGGGAAGTATCACATGAATTATTAGACATCTAGTGTATATTAGGAATGATAGAATTTTTAGTACGTGTCCCATTAGTATGTTTTTTATATTGTATTTGTAAATAATATGTTATCAATCGAGAACTATATAATTACGAATAGAATAAGTAAATATTTATGCCAGACAAACGAATTTTTAAGAAGAGAATGGGGTGTGTGATAGATGGAAAGGTAACGATAATAACACGATATTTATGAAATCAAGGATTTGGCTTTCGTTGGCTCACATGAGTGGTCGTGAGCAAGAATTTATACAGGAGGCGTTTGACACGAATTGGGTGGTTCCGTTGGGACCGAACGTGAATGCCTTTGAAAAATCTCTCAGAGATTTTTTAATTGAAAATGGAGAATTGAAAATTGAAAATGAAGGAATACGAGTGGTGGCGTTGAGTGCGGGGACTGCGGCATTACATTTGGGGTTGATATTACTCGGTTTGCAGCCGGGAGATGAGGTGATTTGCCAGAGTTTCACGTTTTCGGCTTCGGCAAACCCGATCGTTTATTTGGGGGCGGCCCCCGTGTTCGTGGATAGCGAGGCGGATACATGGAATATGGATCCGGAGTTGTTGGAAGAGGCTATCAAGGATAGGTTGAAAAAGACGGGGCGGTTGCCGAAAGCGATTATCCCGGTACACTTGTACGGGATGCCGGGGAAGTTGGATGAGATTTTGGAGGTTGCCAATAGATATGAAATACCCGTGTTGGAGGATTCGGCAGAGGCATTGGGTTCCGAGTACAAGGGAAGGAAATGCGGGACGTTTGGGGAATATGCGGCGTTATCATTTAACGGAAACAAGATAATCACGACCTCCGGTGGAGGGGCGTTGGTTTGCCCGAGCGAGGAACGAGCTAAACGAGCTTTGTTTTATGCCACGCAGGCGCGGGAACAGGCGCCGCATTACCAGCACGAGAAGATCGGGTATAATTACCGGATGAGTAATATTTGTGCCGGGATCGGTCGGGGGCAGATGTTCGTGTTGGAGGATCACGTTGCCCGGCGGCGGGAGATTCATGATTTGTACGTGAAGTTACTGGAGGGCGTGAAGGGGGTGAAGGTGATGTGCCAGCCGGAAGGAGGAGATTTTGACTCGAATTACTGGTTGACGTGTATCACGGTGGAGCCGGGAGTGGCAGGTTTCACGAGAGAGAACGTGAGGTTGGCTTTGGATGCGGATAATATAGAGAGTCGGCCGTTGTGGAAACCGATGCACTTGCAACCGGTGTTCAAGGATGCCCCGTTTTACGGGAACGGGACGAGTGAACGGCTGTTCGAGATTGGGTTGTGTTTACCGTCAGGACCGACGTTGACGAACGAAGATATAGAAAGAGTAGGACAGGTTATTATTCGGATGGGAAGAAAATATTGAAAATGATACGTTATATGAATCAAGTAATTAATTTTTATTTTGAGAAAAATGCGATATTGGGATAAAGTTATTTTGTTTTTAGCGGGATTGATTATACTGTCTTCTTGTGGTTCCAGTAAAAAGGTAGTTTACCTGCAAGATGCGGACGTGAATATGCGGGTGAAAACTGAGATAGAGTACAAGACGGTGATCCACCCGGATGACTTGTTGTCGATCGTGGTGTCATGTGACGATCTGGAGTCAGCGGTTCCGTTTAATACCCCGATGATCGGGCTTGGGAGAGAAGTTACCTCGTCATCTCAACAGATCCCACGGGGGTACCTCGTTGACAAGGCGGGAGAGATCGATTTTCCCGTGCTTGGAAAGTTGAAAGTGGAAGGGATATCCCGTAACGAACTATCCGAGATGTTGAAGGAAAAATTGTCGCTTTACTTGAAGAACCCGATCGTGACCATTCAATTCCAGAATTTCAAGGTGACGGTACTGGGGGAGGTGAAGAACCCGGGGTGTTATCAAGTGTCCAGCGAACGCGTGTCACTTCTTGACGCGTTAGGTATGGCGGGAGACTTGCAGATCAACGGGAAGCGGAAAAACGTGTTGATCATGCGAGAGCAAGGGAACGAGAAGGTGTTTGCTCGTGTGGACCTGACATCGAGCGATTACATTAACACGCCTTTCTTTTACTTGCAGCAAAATGACGTGGTTTACGTGGAGCCGAACAAGGGACGGATTGCCGGGGGTAACGCCGGGACTTTCCTTCCTTACGTGTTGTCAAGCTTGTCGACTTTGATCGCCGTGATATCATTAATTACAAGATAATTAAATGAGGAAAGAACGATGAATAACGAGAATAACATGAATAGAGAGTTTTCACCATCAGGTGAAGGAGAGTATTTTGATTTACGGGCTTTCTTTCTCAAATTACTGGATCATTGGTGGTGGTTTGTTATCAGCGTGCCTCTCTGTATAATGATCGCTTTTTATATTTGTTTAAGTTCAACTCCCGTGTACCAGGTGGAAACGAAGGTCATGATCAGTGATACCAAAAAAGGGGAGATCGGGGTAAACCCGATGATGAAGGAGCTGGGATTGTTCCAGGGAAATATGGCGGTGGAGAACGAGATCGTGGAGTTGAAATCCAAGAACCTGGTGCAAGAAGTTGTACGGGAACTGGAGTTGAATGTCGATTATACACGAGAAAGGTTTCCTCGTGACAGGAAGTTGTACAAGGACTCGCCCATCAAGGTTTTGGTGGACATGCCGGAGCACGTGAAGGACACGGTTTTGTACGTGAGCTTTGTTGGGGAGGGAGTGAAGGTATGTAACGAGGACCGGGAAGTGATTTTCGAGGGAGGGTTCTCGGAAGTGATTTCTTTTGGGATGTATAACGTGTCAATCGAGAAACTGGATTCACTGGCGAGGGAAGGAGACGAGATCCGGGTGGACTTGTTATCTTACAAGACCGTAACAAATAGGGTTTACAAGCAACTGGCCGTTAGTATCCTGGAAAAAAACACGAGTGCCGTTCGGTTGAGCGTGAAAGACGCCATCCCGGCACGGGGGAAGGACATACTGGACGCCCTGATACGAGGGTATAACAATAACGGGATCACGGACAAGCAACTGGTGTCGTCCAAGACGGTGGAGTTTATTAACGACCGTTTGAAAGTGATTAATCGTGAACTAGGGGATATCGAGAGTGACGCGGAGCTTTTCAAGAAACAGAACCAGTTAACGGATATCACGTCGGATGCGGCTTTCGTGATGGAACGGAAGAAAGCGGCGGGGATGGAATTGTTGAAACTGGCAACAGAGTTGGACGTGGTGAAGAGTGTTCGGGATTACCTGGATAGCCGGGAGGGCGAGGAGTTCCGGTTATTGCCGGAGCAACTGGGGCTGACGGACGAGTCGTTGAACAGCGGGATCAGCAAGTATAACGAGATGGTTCTCCGGAGGGGAAAATTATTACTCTCGGCACGGGAAAGTAACCCGATCGTTACCGGGCTGGAGATGCAGTTGCGGGACATGAAAAATAATATCCGGTTGGCGATTGCCAACGTGGAGAAAGGGTTGGATATCAAGATCAAGAGTTTACAACGGGAAAGTGAGGCCGTGGATGCCAAGTTGACATCCGTGCCGACGCAAGAAAAACAATATCGTTCGATTGCCCGGCAGCAGGAGTTGAAAGAGAACCTTTTTCTTTTCTTGATGCAAAAACGGGAAGAATCGGAGATCGCCAAGTTAATGTACGTGCCGATGGCGAAGATCATCGAGAATCCCGACGCGGGAGAGGGGCCTATCGCCCCGCGTAAGGCATTGATCATGTTGATCGGCTTGATGCTGGGGTTCGCCTTACCAGCGGGAGGAATTTTGATCATGGATATGCTGGATACCAAGGTACGAGGCGCGGAGGAAGTTGAAAAGGTGGTGAACGCCCCGTTACTGGGAACTTTACCGCAATTGCCGGAAGAGAAAACATCGATAGAGAGCGAGGACTGGATGATGTCGGAGTCGATGCAGTTGATCCGGGAGAATTTGAATTACCTGATCAAGCGAAAGGACACGCCCGTGATCATGGTGTCATCGACGATACCGAGTGAAGGGAAATCTTTGGTCGCGGCGCATTTAGCGAGTGCTTACGCCCGGGCGGGAAAGAAGGTGATAGTGATCGGTTGTGACTTGCGTAACCCGAGGTTAAACGAGTACTTCAAGAGGGAAGGCCGGAAGGGATTATCGGCTTACCTGGCCGGGATGGTTGATGACCCGGGGATGCTGGTTGAGAAGGTAAACGATAACTTGCACGTGATATTTGGAGGAACGGTACCCCCGAACCCGACACAGTTGATAGCTAGTCCCCGGATGGGAGAGTTGCTGGCGTGTTTGAAGAGTGAGTTCTCGTGTATTATCCTTGACACGCCGCCGCTGGGTATCCTAGCTGACGGTTTCTCGTTGAGCGAGTATGCGGATGCTTGTGTTTACGTGGTTCGCGCGAACGTGCTTGATAAAAAAGGTCTGAGGGTTGTTGCTGACCTGGAGAAGGGTGGTCGTTTGGCGAACCTGGGAATCGTGGTGAACGGGATTAAGGTCCGTCGTTCCGGTGGTTACGGCTATGGTTATGGCTACGGTTACGGTTACGGGTATGGCTACGGTTATGGGCAGGATGGCAAGGATAAAAAGAAGAAAAAATAACGATCATGGACTGGTTTAAAAGAAAGAACAAGCAATATTTTTCTTACGATCATGACATGCATTCTCATATTTTACCGGGACTGGATGACGGGGTGAAGCGGGTAGAGGATTCTGTGGTGATCGTGAAAAAGATGCTGGAACTGGGGGTGAAACAGTTTTCTTTTACCCCTCATATTTCTTTTCCGTCACCGATGAACACGCCGGAGATAATTCTTGGAAAACTGAACGAGCTGAAAGAACGTTTATTGAAGGAGAAAATTGAAATTGAGGCGGATGCAGGGGCGGAGTACAAGATCGGTGAATACATGATAGATTTGATCCGTCAAGGGAATATTGCCTCGTTTCACGGCGGAAAGGTGCTGGTGGAACATAGTTTCGTGGCCCCGTCTCCGGCTTTTGAGGAGGTGATTTTTCGCCTGCAGGACAAGGGTTACACGCCCGTGCTGGCACATCCGGAGCGTTACCCGTTTTACATGAAACATCTGACGGAACGGGTGTGGGAGTTGAAACGACGGGGATGCCGGATACAAGTGAACTTGCTGTCGTTTGTGGGTTTTTACGGGAAAGAGGCAATGGCAGGGGCGAGGGAGTTATTGGTGGCAAGGTTGATTGATCATTTTTCCGGGGACATACACTCGGTGAAACAGGCGGAGTTGTTGGAAAAATTCTTGAAATCGAAAGAATCGGAAAAGTTATTGGTTTAATATTTACAAATTTGTATTTAAACGGAGATATAACCTCGGACGAAGAGTGTCCGAGGTTTTTTAATTTATAAATTTTAATATTTAAGTTATGAAAGAGTTATTAAATGCAAGGTTTTTCTCTTGGTTGGAAGAGTGTGGTGGGAAAGATGTCACGAAAGATGAGGTAGAACTGGTAGTCGGGGAGTTCGTGGCGGATTTGGAACGGATGTGTGACAAGGAAAAGAACTACAAGGAAGAGGTGCGGGTGTTGGAACGAGTACGAATCCGCCTGCACGTTTGGGATGAAGTGTGCCAAGCGAGTGACGGATCGGGGAAAAAAGGGAATGCTCGGGTATTGCGTGGAGGCCGTGTTGCAACGGGTGGAGGTCGAGATCCGGTTTGCTCGAGAGCGACAGGAATACCCGGAGAGGTATGCCGGGAGTTCGGATGACGGGCCGTTGGCGGTCTGGACATCGAACAATAACAAGATGGAGATAGCGGAACTGATGTTAGGGATTTATCTAGCGAAGGTGTTACACACTCCGGATGGGATGTTGATGGAGTATCGAGAGGTTATCCGGTTGGCCGAACGGGCGTTCGGGGTAAAAATTTCGAATCACAGGGAGTTGAAGCGGGATATTTTTAAACGGACGAACGAGCTGGTGATATTCCTGAAACGGTTGATCTTTTTGATTGAACAGGAACGGGATAAGAAAGATGCTTGACAGGGGAAGGCGTGGTAAAAGTTTTTTGCCACGCCTTTAATTTATACAGTTTAATATCGGTTCTGAAAGAATTCATTAAGTCAATAAATATTTATTTATAATGAATAAAACACGTTTTAGCTGCCTGTATATCTGAGAAAAAATATTAATTTTGTGTGATAACTGATTTATAAGGAGGACTATCATGAATCGATCACAAGTTATATCTCAAATTAGAGAGGCTCTACATCGGCTTGCACCGGGCATTAGGGTTATTCTTTACGGAAGTGAGGCAAGGGGGGATGCTCGCCCAGATAGTGATATTGATTTGTTGTTATTGTTAGATAAAGACGTTATTACCTTGGAAGATCGAATGGCCTTGACTGCTCCATTGTATGATATAGAATTACAAACGGGTATACAAATTAATCCGTTCATAGAATCTATGCGCAAATGGGGAAAGCGTTTTACACCATTTTATGAAAATGTAATGAAAGAAGGAGTGGTATTATGACACCAGAACAAAGGTCGGATATAATATTATATAGACTTGATTCTGCGAGGAACTTGTTATTAGAGATCGAATCGCATATCGAACGGGGATTCTATAACACGGCGATGAATCGTATGTACTATGCTTGTTTTTATGCTGCAAGTGCTTTGTTGTTGTATGCTGAAATTGATGGTGTCAAAACACATGAAGGTGTACGCCAAATGTTTGGGAAACATTTTATTTTAACGGGAAAAGTGCCTAAAGAATGGGGTAGATTTTACACGATCATATATAATAATCGTTCTGAAGCCGATTATGAAGATTTTAAGAATTTTGACTTGACTACGGTGGAAGAATTTTATCCTTTGGTTTGTGAGTTTATAAATTTGATCAGAGAGCGGATTGTTTCTAATAAGTTAGATTAATAATAATTTACTCAATAAAAACTTAATAAAAAGAGATCTGGGCGATGTGCTTGGGCCTCTTTTTTTTATTGATAATAATCAATGGTTTGTGGGAAGATGGAAACACACGTGGGATGGTGTGTAGTGATGAAATTTCGGGGGTGTTGTAGTTTTGTCGTTAGAAAAATGAGAGAGAGTATTCATTTAAAAAACGAGAAATTATGGCATCATTTAAAAATGATTTTGGATTAAACGGGAAATTGGGGGATGTGATTATTTATCAAATAGGTAACAAGTCGTATGCAAGAAGAACGTTTCGAGCGAATAATCCGAAGACAATGAAACAACAGGAAGTGAGGGCGAGATTTTTAGTTGCAATCCGGTTTTACCAGAAGTTGAAAGAGACTTCGTTAAGGAGAATATTGAAGGTGTCTGCTCAAGGAAACAGTTTCAATGGTTATACGTTTTATCTTGAAAAAAATATGAAGGTGTTCTGTGCGGATGGGCGTATCGGAGATTTCTCTCAACTTCAGTTTTCTGCGGGAAAGAGGCAACGAGTGTTTCATTTAAGAGGAGGGATTGATCCGGAAGGTCGTGTTTTATTGCAATGGGAAAAGGTGGGTGGACGAGGATTTGTGGAGGATGATGATCGTTTGATGGTGGTCGTGTTACATGAAGGGCGGGCGTTTTGTCCGAGGGTGTTGGAGAATATAGGGGGAGTGCGGAAAGATGGTGTGGCGAGTTTTACGATTGACGGGTGGAAGGGGGAAACGTTGCATTTGTATTGTCTCTTTATTTCGCCTGATGAGAAGCAGTTATCTATGAGTCAGTATGTACGTTTACAGGGAAGGAAATGAAACCGATAGCAGATGTTGTCAATGCTATTAGCGGGGTGATTAATGGCGTGACGCTCCCGGCACGGGAGAAGAAAGAGTTACAGGCGGAGATACTGAGATTGGTGTACGAGCGGGAACGTGAAATGATTGAAGCTCGGGCTGGCGTGATAAGAGCCGAGGCTACCGGAAATTGGCTACAGCGTTCGTGGCGGCCATTGGTGATGTTGATATTTGCTGTTATTGTGCTTATTGGCACTTTCACGAGTTTGCCCATGTTGGCGGATACTTCCCGGTTCTGGGATTTGCTGGAGATTGGGTTGGGCGGGTACGTGGTGGGGAGGAGCGGGGAAAAAATGGCGGGGGCCATTTTTAAGATAAAAGATAAAAACGGATCAATTTTAGATTTATGACTTTAGATCCTATCGATTAAGTGATTTAATGATTTTCGATTAAGTGATTTTAATCA